>OGDF01000276.1_pt1 | contig 83132 bp, 64 predicted proteins | sample 1570141 | NCBI WGS metagenome assembly OGDF01 (sample SAMEA4370581, study PRJEB24528) | human gut metagenome
ATCCAGAACGTTATCGGAGACTCATTCCGTGGCGCCACATGGGTATCTATCCACAATGGTGGCGGCGTAGGCTGGGGCGAAGTTATCAACGGCGGCTTCGGTATGGTAATCGATGGCTCTGCTGATTCTGACAGACATATCGCCAACATGCTCTTCTGGGATGTGAACAATGGTATTTCACGTCGCAGCTGGGCAAGGAACGAAGGCGCTATGCACGCAATCGCAAGAGAAATGGGACGTACACCTTCATGTGTAGTCACCATGCCTGTAATTGCTGATGACGATCTGATCCGTAAAGCATTGAACAAATAATAACACCAATAATGGCACAGCATATAATATCAAACGCTCATCTGACAATAGAGCGCGTAAAGGAAATCATTATAAACCACGAGACACTTGCTCTTTCTGAGGAATCTGCACAGGCTATCCTCAAATGTCGCAAGTATCTCGACAGCAAGATGGAAGATATCGGCCGTCCTGTATATGGCGTTACCACCGGTTTCGGTTCTCTCTGCAATATCACTATTCCTGAGGATGATCTTTCTCAGCTTCAGCATAACCTCGTGATGTCACATGCCTGCGGCACCGGCGACACTGTAAGACCTGAGATAGTGAAGATCATGCTTCTCTTGAAGATTCAGTCTCTCTCTTACGGACACTCAGGAGCGCAGCTCGTTACTGTCCAGAGACTTATCGATATGTTTAACAACGACGTGCTTCCTGTTGTCTATCAGCAGGGTTCACTCGGTGCGTCCGGAGACCTTGCTCCGCTGGCACACATGAGCCTCCCTCTTATCGGAATGGGCGAAGTTGTGTACAAAGGTGAAAGACGTGCATCTGCTGACGTTTGGAAAGAACTCGGATGGGAAACTATCCGTCTTCAGTCTAAGGAAGGTCTTGCATTGCTGAACGGAACACAGTTCATGAGCGCACATGCAGTATGGTCGCTTATTAAGGCACATGTTCTTTCTCGTTGGGCTGACCAGATCGGTGCCATGTCACTAGAGGCATTCGACGGAAGAATCGAGCCTTTCTATCAGCTTACTCATCTTCTCCGTGCACACAAAGGACAGATCGAGACTGCTGAGGCTTTCATGAAACTTCTCGAAGGCAGTGAGTTCATCGCCAGACCTAAACAGCATGTTCAGGATCCATACTCATTCCGTTGTATCCCTCAGGTTCACGGAGCAGTCAAGGAGCAGATCCGCAAGGTTGAGGAAAGCATCGAGATCGAAATCAACAGTGCTACCGACAACCCTAACGTCTTCCCTGACGAGGATATGATCATCTCAGCAGGAAACTTCCACGGAGAGCCTATCGCTATTCCTATGGATACTCTTGCAATCGCTATGTCTGAACTTGCAAATATCTCAGAGAGACGTGTTTACAAACTTATCTCAGGACAGCGCGGCCTTCCTATGTTCTTGGTTGCAAAACCTGGTTTGAACAGCGGATTCATGATTCCTCAGTACACTGCAGCTTCAATTGTCAGCCAGAACAAGATGCTCTGCTGGCCTGCATCATGTGATTCTATCCCTTCATCACAGGGTCAGGAGGATCACGTGAGCATGGGCTCTAACTCTGCTACAAAACTTGTCAGAGTTATCGACAACGTGGAGACAGTACTCGCCATCGAAATCTTCAATTCAGCACAGGCTCTCGACTTCCGCCGTCCAGGCAAGTCATCTGCCCTCATTGAGAAGATGTTCGCGGATTACCGTAAGGTGGTTCCGTTCCTGGATGTGGACACATACATGCATCCTCTCATCATGAAGAGTATCGACTTCCTCAGAGATGAGTCTAATCTTGCCATATAATCTCTGGCATGAAGACATTGATAAAAAATATCCGGAGCATCATCGGAATCACCGAGCCTGGCACCTTGCGCAAATGCGGAAAGGCCATGTCAGAGGTGGGAACCCTCGATGATGCCTGGGTTCTCATCGACGATGAGCGCATCGAAGATTTCGGCAGCATGTCGTGTTGCCCGGAGTCGGAGGGTGCGAAAGTTATCGACGCGGACGGCGGCATGGTTATGCCGTCGTTTTGCGATTCTCATACCCATATAGTGTTTGCAGGCAGCAGGGAGCGTGAATTTCTCGATAAAATCGAAGGACTTTCTTATGCTGAAATCGCTGCCCATGGCGGTGGAATCCTTAATTCTGCCGACCTTCTGCACAACACTTCTGAGGACGAACTCTATACTCAGGCTATGGCCAGGGTAAACGAAATGATAGCCAAGGGAACCGGTGCCATCGAAATCAAGAGCGGCTACGGTCTGACCTTGGAAGATGAAATCAAGATTCTCCGTGTCATCAAGCGCATACGCGAGACATCTCCTGCCATAATCAGGGCCACATTCCTCGGCGCTCATGCAGTCGGACGTGCATTTGCAGGACGTCAGGGTGACTATGTGGAGCATGTCTGCAAAGATATGATACCTGCCGTGGCTGCTGAGAAACTGGCTGATTTCGTGGATGTGTTCTGTGAAGAAGGCTTCTTTACACAGGAAGAGACTGACAAGATTCTCACGGAAGGGGAGCGTCACGGTCTTCGCGTGAAACTCCATGCTAATCAGCTGGCGGTTTCAGGAGGCGTACAGGTGGGCGTTAAACATCACGCTCTGTCTGTCGATCACCTCGAAAGCACCACTGACGAGGAGGTCCGAGTGTTGGGAGGCGTGCCTGCCGGGTCGCAAGGTGTTGCTGATCCAGTTGTTACGATGCCGACCATCCTCCCGGGCGCATCATTCTTCCTGCGCATGCAGTACGGTCGTGCCAATGATTTTATCAATGCCGGTCTGCCTGTTGCTTTGGCTTCAGATTATAATCCGGGTTCTTCACCTTGTGGGGACATGAGGTTTGTAATGGCTCTGGGTTGTATTCAGATGAGGATGACTCCTGTCCAGTCGTTCAACGCATGTACGCTTAACAGTGCATATGCTATGGGTGTAAGTGATATTGCAGGTTCTGTCGAAAGAGGTAAGTTGGCGAACCTCATAATCACGCGCAGGGTGCCTTCTCTTAACTGGATTCCATATTGCTACGGAACACCGTTTATAAGCAAAATTTTCCTTCGTGGTAAGGAAATGAAAGGAAATGAATAAAAAATTTCTTAATTTTGCACATTATGAACACAAATTACAACAAGGAACTTACTCCTGAACTAAAGGAGAAACTCTCCAAAATCAAACATATAGCACTGGACATGGACGGAACCATCTATATGGGGAGCAACATTTTTCCGTTCACCATCGGTTTTTTGGAAGATATTACCAAGGCCGGTGTAGGATATTCATTCTTGACTAACAATCCTACCAAATCGGTTGCGGACTATCTTCATAAGCTTGAAGGAATGGGTATTCATGCTGATGAGGGCAATATGTATACTACATCATTGGCAGCTATCGATTATATTAAGGAGACTTATCCGAAAGCGAAGAGGCTTTTCATGGTCGGAACTTCGAGCATGATCAGCCAATTCGAAAAGGCAGGATTTGAAAGTTGCACTGACAGTCCTGACGATGTCCCTGATGTTCTTGTTGTAGCCTTCGATACTACATTGACATATTCCAAGCTTTGCCGTGCCGCATGGTGGGCAAGCCAGGGAATTCCTTATATCGCCACTAATCCTGACCGTGTATGTCCTACGGACCAGAGAACTGTTCTCGTGGATTGCGGATCTCTTCAGAAGTGCATCGAGCATGCTACCGGCCGTAAACCGGACATCGTGCTTGGCAAACCGGATCCTACGATGCTGGACGGCATCATGCACAGACATGGTCTGAAACCTGAGGAGATAGCCATGGTAGGGGACAGAATCTATACTGATACCGCGATGGCGCATAATGCAGGTGCGGTAGGCGTTTTGGTGCTTTCAGGAGAAACTACCATCGAAACAGCCCTGAAAGTAGCTGAAGATGCGAAAGTTAACCCTGCGCCGGAGTTCTTCCCGCCAGATGTGATAGCGAGGGATATCCGTGAATTGGGAGACCTTATTATAGAAGCGAGAAAATAATAATTGATATTTTTTCAGGCAAACTATTGCATTGTAAAAAAGTTTTGCTAACTTTGCAATCCTAAACATGGTGAGCGTAGTTCAGTTGGTAGAGCGCCAGATTGTGGTTCTGGTTGTCGTGGGTTCGAGCCCCACCGTTCACCCTTCAAAAGAGGTCGGATTTAAATCCGGCCTCTTTTGTTTTGCAGTTGCGAGTAAAATGCTATATTTGTAGTTTGAACATGATAATAGAAAACGTTTAAACTTTGAAGAATATGAAAAACTTCTTTATCACATTGTTGCTCGCCATCCTTCCGATGACGGCATTTGCTCAGCTTCCATCTGTGACAGTGGAGAATGTCAAGGGTGAGAAAGTGAATACGGCTACTATCGCCGACAAGAAAACTCCGGCTATAATTTCTTTCTGGTCAGTTACTTGCAAGCCTTGTATTACAGAGCTTGACGCCATATGCGACGTTCTCGACGACTGGAAGGAAGAGGTGAATTTCAGAGTTGTGGCTATCTCTACAGATGATACCAGATTCCTCGGTAAGGCTAAAGCTCTCGTACAGGGACATGGCTGGACTGATTTCGTGACTTTGTTCGACAAAAACCAGGAATTCATGCGCGCGATGAACGTCAGCGTAACTCCTCAGGTTTTCGTAGTGGACAAGAATGGGAAAATAGTTTATTCACACACAGGATATACCCCGGGAAGTGAAAAAGAACTTCTTAAAGTTATAAAGAAAATCTCCGGCAAATGAAAAAATTGATTTTAAGTGTCGCTATGATGTCGGCCGTTTTGGCCGGTAGTCAGGCATATGCTCAGGAACAGGAACATAAAGATAGCGAAAAGGGCTATGTTACAGGAAGTTTCGAGAGTAACTCTAACTACTATGTAAAAGATTCCAAAACCGGAGCAGAATACCCGGACGACCATTTCGGATCCAACAACTATCTGAAACTCGACTACTACAGGGGCAAGTTCTCTGCCGGTATTCAGGCTGAAGGTTACCTTCCTGCCATCGTAGGACATCCGGAAAATCTTAACAAGGTCAGACCTACGAACTTCTATGCGTCATGGACCGACGACAGTTTCTCCATTACTGCCGGTTCTTTTTACGACCAGTTCGGAAGCGGACTCCTGCTTAGGGCATGGGAAGATCGTGCGCTCGGCATAAATAATGCCTTGCTCGGTGCGAGATTTACTTATAACTATCAGAATTATATCAGGTTCAAGGCTATATGGGGTCAGCCGCGTTTCGGCATGGGCTACACTTCCACACAGGTCCGCGGTGCCGATTTGGCATTGTCCCTCTCCGATATGTTCCGCTGGGACAGCGCGCTCCTCTCGCTCGAAGGCTCAGCCCTGAGCAAGTACGAGAAATTCGCTGAAGGCGAGTCCCTCGAACTCCAGGAGGCCGGAATCAAACCTGCCACCAATGGTTATTCGCTTAGGGTCAATGCTGAAGTAGCAGGATTTTTCCTCAAGGGCGAATACGTAGGCAGCGGCAAGAAGCACTTCACAAATCCATATTATGCTACCGGAGAATCAAGCAAGCGTTACCTGAAGAAAGACGGAAATGCACAGCTCATCGAACTCGGATATAACGGATACGGTCTCGGCGTGAATGCTTCATTCCGTCGTCTCGAATGGATGGAGTCCAAAATCCAGAGCGGATCGAACCTCACTTCCAACCTCATGAACTATGTGCCTGGCATGTGTGCCCAGTATACATACCTGTTGTCTAACTTGCATCCATATTCTCCTGAAATAGGCAGAATTATCCCGGGTGCGTCCAACTTCATAAACAGCGGCGAAATCGGAGGACAGATCGACGTGTTCTACAACTTCCGCAAGCGCTCTGCCCTCGGTGGAAAGCGCGGCCTTAAGATTCACGGAAACTTCTCTACCTATTATACTATAGCTGAGGAAGGTACAGTGAAGGGCGGCACACTCCTCTACAGAAACTTCAACGTCGATGTGGAAAAGCGTTTCACCGGCAAATTCAAGGGACAGTTCCTCTACAGCCTGCAGGAGTATAATCCTACATATGGCATGGACGACGAGATGCTCGTTTCCAATATCTTCGTGGCAGACCTCCTCTACAAATGGTCAGATGACTTGTCTACCAGACTGGAACTCCAGTACTTGGCAAGCAAGGATGACTCCAAAGACTGGATGGCAGCTCTCCTGGAAGTTAACTTCGCGCCAAAATGGAGCGTATGGGGAAGCGATATGTACAACCATGGCGACTCCAAGACTCACTACTATAATGTGGGTCTCAGCTACACCAAGTCCAGAACCAGAGTCTCCCTCGGATATGGACGTTATCGCCAGGGATTCCTCTGCTCCGGAGGTGTATGTCGCGTGATGCCGGCTTATACCGGAGCTAACTTCTCTGTGCTCACCTCGTTCTGATGAACGATGCGTTCTTCGGAGAAACTATAGAAACAACTGTCAGCTATGACAATATGATCCATTAAGGATATTTCGAAGGTTCCTGCCGCCTTTTTCAGTGCGGCGGTCTGCTTCAGATCTGCGGAACCCGGATAAGGATTGCCGGACGGATGATTGTGAACAACGATCAGGCCGTCCGCTTTCTTTTCCAGCGCCTTGCGCACCACCATATTAGTGTCGAATGTCGTGGAGGATAAGCCCCCGGTGGAGAGTTTCTCCTTGGCTATCACATAGTTGGACCTGTTTAAATATAGTATCCAACATTCTTCATGGTCGAGCCCCTTCAGCAGCGGGTGCATCATCGCATAAATCTGCGCAGGCCCGGTAATGGATGTTCTGGTCAATGTCGGTTCTTCAGCGCTGAACCGTCTGCCCAGTTCAAATGCGGCCATTATGGTCGCTGATTTGTCTTTCCCTATGCCCTTCTCCATGAGAACTTCTCCTGACATCGCTGCAAGTCGTGTCAGACTTCCTGCCCTCGTCATCAGTTCTCTGGCCAGATCCAAAACATTTATCCCTCCTGAACCGGTCCTTAGCAATATTGCCAATAACTCCGTGTTGCTGAGCGCTCTCGCTCCTGCAGATATCAACCTTTCCCTCGGTCGCTCATCAGCATTGATTTCCATTATTTTCATGTCCGTCAGTTTTATTTGCCGCAAGTTATAAGATATTTCATACTAAAACAGGAAAAGTGGACCGACACCATGCAGAAATTGTTGTTTCTTAAATGAAAACTGCCTGCTATGCAAGAAAAAGACACTTTTTGTACACATATTTTATTCTGCTTGTTCAAGTCTTTCACTATATTTGCAAGGTAATATTGAATAAAAATCTATAATCGAATATGGCAAGAGAAATAAAGTTCTCTCTGGTTTACAGGGATATGTGGCAGTCTTCCGGCAAATATGTGCCGAGAGTAGACCAACTTGAAGAAGTTGCACCTGCCATCATTGACATGGGATGTTTCGACAGGGTCGAGACTAATGGAGGTGCTTTCGAGCAGGTTAACCTCCTTTTCGGTGAGAATCCGAATGTAGCCGTAAGACGTTGGACAGCACCTTTTCATAAGGTGGGAATCCAGACCCATATGTTGGAGCGTGGTCTTAATGCGCTGAGAATGAACCCGGTGCCTGCGGATGTTCGTGAACTTATGTACAAGGTGAAGAAAGCGCAGGGCACAGATATCGCCAGATCTTTCTGCGGACTTAATGATCATAGAAACCTCAGGCTTTCAGTAGAGTATGCTAAGAAAGCTGGCATGATCTCACAGGTAGCTCTCTCCATCACCCACTCTCCGGTACATACCGTGGAGTATTATATGGGAATTGTGGATAAAGTCGTGGAATATGGTTGCGATGAAATCTGTCTTAAAGATATGGCAGGTGTCGGAAGACCTACATTCCTTGCGGAATTGACAAGCTGCATAAAGAAGAAATATCCTCATATCGTAGTTCAGTATCACGGACATGCAGGTCCTGGTTTTTCACCTGCTTCCATGCTGGAGGTGGCACGTGCAGGTGCTGATTATCTGGATGTTGCGGTAGAACCTCTGTCTTGGGGCAAGATTCATCCGGACGTTATCACCATCCGTGAAATGATGCGTGCCGACGGCTTCCTCGTTAAGGATTTGAACATGGACGCGTACATGGAAGTGCGTCGTCTTACCCAGAAGTTTATCGATGACTTCCTCGGATATTGGATTAACCCTTCCAACAAACTTATGTCGTCACTGCTCGTAGGCTGCGGTCTTCCGGGAGGAATGATGGGCTCCATGATGGCCGATCTTAAAGGCTTCCAGGCTGCCATCAATGCTGCCGAGCGTGCTCATGGACGTCCTGAAATAAGTTTGGATACATTGATGGTCAAGCTCTTCGATGAAGTCCAGTATGTATGGCCAAGACTTGGTTATCCTCCACTCGTGACACCGTTCAGCCAGTATGTGAAGAACACTTCGCTCATGAACCTGATGAACGTGCTCAACGGCAAACCGAGATGGACCACCATTGACAAAGACACTTGGAACATGATTCTCGGCCGCATGGGCCAGCTCCCTGGAAAACTTGCGCCTGAGATCATTGACCTGGCCAAAGAAAAGAACCTGGAATTCTATACCGGCAACCCTCAGGATATGTATCCGGACGAGCTCCCGAAATTCCGTCAGATGATGAAAGACGAAGGTTGGGACGAAGGTCAGGATCAGGAGGAACTCTTCGAATTTGCTATGCACGAGAGACAGTATCGCGACTATAAGAGCGGTGTTGCGAAGGAGAGATTCCGCGCTGAACTTAACGACCTCAAGGCTAAGGCTGGTGCGCCGATCAACGTGGTTCGTCCTGTCGTAGAGATGCCTAAGTTCGACGTCGAGGAGTATGCGAAGAAATATCCTCACGCTGTTCCTGTCCAGGCTCCTGCCAAGGGTCAGCTGATCTGGCAGTTGGATGTGGATGACGATTCTACCGCGCCTATTGCCGGTACTGAGGTTAAGGCCGGAAAGGCTATGGGATATGTCCAGACCTATTACGGCATGGAAGATCTCATTCCGGCTGTCGACGGAAGGGTAGTGGCTGTTACCGGAAAGCAGGGTGAGAATGTCGCCAAGGGTGAGATCGTCGCCTTCGTTGAGGGAACTGCCGATTCTGCTGAGAATTAACCGCTTGCGACGGTTTGAATACAAATGAGGGCTGCACCCGTAAAGGATGCGGCCCTCGTTTTAGTTCCCCCACGCCTGCTGATGGTTTAGGTCAATGCTACCTCGCAGACGATGTTTTATTAGGCTTGCAGGTAATCTGTATGTCGATGTTTGTGACTTTGTATCCGCGGAATCTTTTCTTTCCAAGTTTTGCGTAAATCATATCTGTAAGTTCGTCATCTATGACGTCCTTGAAAGTGTTGTTCACGATGTCATAGAGATGCATATGCCTGAAGTTGTTCACATCGAAGTACATCTTGCTGTTTGCGCTCATCCTGTGATGGTAGATTCCAAGCAATGCCAACTGGGACAGGATGTTATATACGGAAGCGACAGTGACGTTAGTCGTCCCGTCCTTGCCGATTTCTTCGGCGACCATGTCTGCAGATGCGTGACCAAGGGCGAGCATGGCTTTATGTACAGCGACTCTCTGACGTGTAGCTTTCAAGTCGTGTTTCTTCAGAAGCTCTTTGAATTCTTCTAAAGATGGTGCTGAGTGCGCCTGTTTTGTCATTCTGTTTTCATTATAGTTTGGATAGCAAATATACTCTTTTTTCGTTATATTTGCATCTCGGTTAAAAGAATAATGAAATGGAAAAAATTCAGTGTCTTGTAATTGGTTCAGGCCCTGCAGGTTATACAACTGCAATTTATACCGGCAGAGCAGGAATCGGGACTATACTTTATGAGGGAATGGAGCCTGGAGGACAGCTCACAACTACGACCATGGTGGAGAACTATCCCGGTTTTTCCAATGGCGTGGATGCCAATATGCTGATGTCTGAGATGAAAGGTCAGGCTGCCAGATTCGGAGCAGATATCCGTAGCGGCCGCATTGACTCTATCGACCTTTCTTCCCGTCCTTTCAAGGCAAAGGATGATTCCGGAAGGGAATTGGAGGCAGAGACTGTGGTGATTGCGACAGGTGCTACAGCCAAATACCTCGGACTTCCGTCTGAACAGAAATTCAAAGGCCTCGGCGTGTCTGCTTGTGCCACTTGTGACGGTTTCTTCTACAGAAAGAAAGATGTCGCTGTGGTCGGTGGCGGTGACACTGCCTGCGAAGAGGCTACCTATTTGGCAACCATCTGCAAAAAGGTCTATATGATCGTAAGGCGTGACGTGTTCAGAGCGTCTGCCGCCATGCAGGAGCGCGTGAAGAATACTCCGAATATCGAAATCCTCTGGAATTGCAACACTCAGGAAGTGCTTGGTGACGAGTATGGTGTGACCGGTGCAAGACTCATCAGAAAAGATGGTACTGTTTTTGATATCAAGATCGACGGATTTTTCCTCGGCATAGGCCATCATCCGAATTCTGACTTGTTTAAGGAATGGGTTCCTGTGGACGAAAACGGCTATATCATTACGGAAGGCAAGACTTCAGCTACTGCTGTAGAAGGAGTTTTCGCTGCCGGCGATGTTCAGGATACGCTTTATAGACAGGCGATTACTGCTGCCGCTTCCGGATGTAGTGCTGCGCTCGATGTGAAGAAGTTCCTGGATACTCATATTATTTAACGAACATGAAATTTTTCAAAACCGCAATTTTTGGCGCAGCCGCGATAATGGCGACGTTCTCGTGTAAATCACAATTCGATGCTCTCGTCGCAGGAAACGACGTGGACGCCAAATACAAGGCAGCGTTCGAGTATTTCAATAAAGGCAAATACCAGAAGGCTGCAACTTTGTTTGAGTCAATGTCCGTACTCACTGATGGTACTGAACGTGATGATACAGTGCAATATTACTGGGGACTGAGCAATTACCGCTTCAAGGACTATATCACGGCTGAGACCAACTTTACGAAGTTTGTGACTAATTTCCCGAGAAGTCCGTTTGCTGAAGAGGCGCGTTTCCTCAGAATCGATTGCCTTTACAGGTCTACTTACAGATATGAGCTGGACCAGAATCCTACCAGACTTGCAATCGGTGCCATTCAGGAGTATCAGAAGGATTATGGCTATAATGAGCATAAGGAAGAGTGTGCCGCGATGTTGAAAGACTTGAACGAAAGATTGGATCGTAAAGCTTATGAGGCTGCACGTCTTTACTATAACATGGAAGACTACAAGGCCGCCAGAGTCGCTTTCAGAAATATCTTGAAGGACAACTCGGACAACATATACAGAGAGGATATTCTCTATTATATCGCTAAGTCTTCATATAAGTATGCTCAGCTCAGTGTGGCTTCCAAGCAGAAAGAGAGATATATGACTTTCGTGGATGATTACCTTAACTTCATCGGTGAAATTCAGGAGTCTCCTTACACAAGAGAGTTGAAACTTCTCTATGCCAAGGCGCAGAAAGCTTTAGGAAAGTATTCAGGTACTGATGCTGATATCGACTATAAGGAGAAAGATTTCGAGAAACAGCGCAAACTGGATAAAAAGAAAGAGACGACTCAGATTAAGTAATCATTAAAAAATAATGAAACCAGGCTTTCCCGGCTGTCGTATATAAGATAAAAGGGTAAATTATTTTTAAATTATTATGGATAAGAAGAACGTACCTCAGAACACGATTACAAGAGATATCAAATATCTTGCAGCTCCTACAGGAAATATTTATGAATCAGTGGTGATTCTTTATAAGAGAGCAAACCAGATCGCGTTGGCTGAGAAGAAGGAACTTAACAAAAAACTTGAAGACTTCAAGAATGACCGTGATTCAATGGATGAAGTTTTCGAGAACAGAGAGCAGATCGAGATCTCAAAGTTCTATGAAAGACAGCCTAAACCTGTGCTCATCGCTATTTCAGAATTTGAAAACAATGAGTTGACTTACAGAAGGGCTGGCCAGGAAAACGAAAATATAGAAGAAAATTCTGCGGAAGGTAAGTCTTCCAAGTAAAATATGCTGAAGTCCCTTCATATACGGAACTACGTTTTGATAGACTCGCTGGAGATAGATTTTCCGGCGGGTTTAGTCATTATTACGGGTCAGACCGGTGCCGGAAAGTCCATTATTCTCGGAGCCTTGTCTCTTTTGCTCGGTGAAAAGGCAGATGTGACCGCTATCGGTTCCGAAGGGGATTCTTGTGTAGTAGAGGCCGAGTTTTCCATCAAGGATGAAACGGGGGCTGTCTCCGCATTGTTGGAAACTAACGGTATAGACTTCGACCCGGAGGAGGGGACTCTGATAATCCGTAGAGTACTGAATAAATCCGGAAGGTCGAGGGCTTTTGTAAATGATTGTCCTGCGCAGCTTAAAGTGCTGTCTGCGCTTTCTTCCAGACTGCTGGACATTCACTCTCAGCATGAGACGATGTTGCTCAGAGACAAATCTTTCCAGATGTCTATGCTGGACCACTTTGCCGGCGATCAGGAAGTCTTGGCTGAGTATAAAAAATCTTGGCATCATCTCGCTGAATTGAAGAAAGAATACGATGATGTAGTTTCATCTCTGAAAAAAGCTCGTGCTGAACAGGACTATAACCAGTCTCTTTTCGAGCAGTTGGATGCTGCGAAACTGCAGGATGGGGAGTTGGAATCTCTCGAAGCCGAGCAGAAGCAGATTGCCAATGCTGAAGAGATAAAAGGTACACTTGTTCAGGTAGAAAATCTTTTTTCCCCTCAGGAAGATGATTCGCATATGACCCTGGATCAGATGCTTAAGGAGTCGTCCAGAGCGCTGGAAAAGATATCGTCTTATCTTCCGTCCGTGAGCCCTCTGGCAGAACGTATCGACGCTTCCCGTTTGGAACTGGATGATATCCTTTCTGAAATCAGCTCGTTGGAGTCTTCTGTGGAAATCTCCGATGACCGTCTTCAGGAAGTGGAAGATCGTCTTTCCTTACTTTATGGCTTGTTGAAAAAACATTCGGCTACCACAATAGCTGAACTTATACAATTACGAGACACGCTATCTGATTCATTGGCAGATACTTCCGTCTTGGAAGAAAGATGCTCCGCGTTGAAAAACGGCATTGACAAAGCCGAAAAAGAACTCGATGAAGCGGCGAAAGCCCTTCATGCTGTGCGCGCGAAAGCGATTCCTGCATTTTCGAAGTCTATCTGCGATTCTATCCGTTCCCTCGAACTGGAGCGGGCGGTCTTCGATGTGGAACTTTCGTCCGTCGAGCCTGGTCCGGAGGGTGCTGATTCCATTCTCTTCCGTTTTTCTTCTACCGGAAAGAATCCTATAGACGTAGCACGCTGTGCATCCGGAGGTGAAATGTCGCGTATCATGCTATGTCTCAAATCTCTAATGGCCCGTTATACCAATATGCCTACTATGGTGTTCGATGAAATCGACACAGGTGTTTCCGGCAGTGTGGCTGATAAAATGGGTTCCATGATTTGCTCAATGGGTGATTACATGCAGGTTTTCGCTATCACTCATCTGCCTCAAGTTGCAGCTAAAGGTGAAGCTCATTATGTTGTCACTAAAGAGTTTTCAGGCGATAAAGCCGTTACTTCCATTAAGCGTGTTAATGGAAGGGAGAGAGTTATGGAAGTGGCTAGGATATTGAGTGGGGCGGAGGTTACGCCCGCCGCTATCGCAAACGCCGAGTCTTTGCTGGGATTTTCGGTATAAATCGCTCTTCTCATCAGTCGTGTACGCCCAGTACACTCCTTCTTCGAATACCGATTTCTCCTCGAAAATCCTACGCAAAGCGTTGGACTTGCATTCCGGTGTGAATCGCTCTTCTCATCAGTCGTGTACGCCCGGTACCTTCTTACCTCTTTATAATGCTGATGGAGTAATCCGGTCCGTAGACGATTCTGCGGACAGCGCTGTTTACTATGCCGCCGTTCTCTGTGCGCTTGAACATCAGGTCCGTCTGCATCATGTGAGTGTCACCCTTTCTGCAGATGTCATCTACCCAACGCTTTCCGAAAGCCGCCTTCTCCTTAATGAAGAAGTAAGCGAGATCATAACCTTGGAATGCGAACTGTGTCGGCTCAGTGCCGTACAAGGCCCTGTACTCCATGAGAAATCTCTTCACGGACTCGCTTGAGTAGTCGATATAGTACGCTGTCGATATCCTCGTCTTGAGATTATGAAGATTCTCCACATCGATAGTCTCGAAGGACCTTATCTTCGATGAACTGTAAAGAACCACGTCATTCTTTCTGTATACCAGCATGTCGAGATTCCTCACCACATCATTCACGAAAGCCTCACTCTCAGAATTGATTATGACCCTGGTCGTTCCACTTTTGGTAAGGTGCGCCGTCATGGCGTCAGCCGCACTACGTCCCTGCAGAATGTTGTACGAGTACGTTACATATGGAAGTCCTGACTCTGTTATCAGTCTGTCCATCAGCGCAGTACCACTAGTAGCCCTTGCCCCTTTCTCGGTTATGACCATAATCCTGTCACCAGACCTGCGCTCCTCGCGAATCCATTTCAGCAAATCCAGATACTGTGACTCCTGAGAAGCCGGAGCCTGAATAAGATTCCTGTGCGAAGGAACCAGCGATGCCGTCTTGTGGTCGAGCGGTGATATTATATATGTGCTTTCCGGAGCGATACCGAGCACCTTTGCCATATCCTGACTGCTGATAGGACCTATCGCGAAATCGCTGTGTCTCAGTCTGTCCTCCGTTACCTGAATTCCTCCGGCAACGTCATAAACGCTTAAATCAGTGTCGATATTCTGTTCAGCAAGATGTCTGACCGCGAGAAGCACACCGCTGTAGAAATCCATGTTGCTCTCGCTCGGCTTCGAAGTCGACGCCGCAAAAGGAAGCATCAGCACCGCACTCACCTTCGAATGATCAGCCTCCTCCAGGTTTGGGTCAATGATTTCGTTATGTTGAGAAACTATCGTATGCTTCTGTGTGTCAGTGTTTTCTACTGGGGAAACAACATGCTGTGGCATATCTCTGAGCGCAGCTGCAGACGGAATGCGGAGCTTCTGTCTGTTCTTGAGCTTTTCCGATTTCAATCCGTTATACTGCATCAGCACGGCTTTCGAAATGGAATACTTGGCAGCGATATCATCCAAATCCTCGAACCACTTTACTACATGTACCGTATAGTTGTCATCTTTGGACTGTTTAGCAGCCTTTTTGTCGGAAACCTGTTTCTCCTCCGCCTGTTTAGTCTCGACCTGCTTGGTTTCGGCAGATTTCTTCTCGACCTGTTGCTTAACCTGGTCGAGCGATTTGATAGGAATCAGAATGATGTCATTTTTCTTGAGCCCTACAGTCTTGAGATTCATGGCCTTGTTAGCATCGCAAATCTCATCGACACTTACCCCATAGGCCTTGGCTATGGAGAACAATGTCTGCCGTTCCTGAACTGCATGCGAGTAATAATACTTTCCGTCACTGTTTCTGACTTTCTCTTTCGAAACAGTAACAGGTGTCTGTGTGTAGTTCTGTGCAAAAACCGGCTCGTATGCGCTCAATGTCATGGCCGCCAATACTGTGGACAGGAAAATTTTTCTCATCTTTCTGAATTTCTTATAATGTTTCCGCAAATGCTTTGAGAGCATTGCAGAATGTTGCCCAAGAGAGACGTGACTTTTCTTTGCGGATGTTTTCCACGCAGCTCTCTTTCATCGCCGGATCCCTGAAATACTTCAATATTTCATCTCTGATAAGGTCCGGTTCGGCACTCTCTGCAACAAGTCCCGTGCCTCTGTCTCCGATAGTGCTCTTCAGTCCTCCCGTATCAGTTACGATCATAGGGACTTCGAAATGATAGGATATGGAACTGATACCGCTCTGGGTGGCAGTTCTGTAAGGCAGCACGGTGACATCCGCTGCAGAGAAGTAATCTTTTACCTGAGAGTCCTTTATATATTTAAGGTATAGATGAATCCTATCTTTACATGAACTCTCGTCGATAATCTTCTGGTAAGGCTCGAATGAACCATAAGGCTCTCCTGCTACAATCAGCTGATAACTGTCATCCAGTCCTTCGAACGCCTTCAAAAGCACGTCCAATCCCTTGTAGTGCCTTATCAGTCCGAAAAACAATATGTTCTTCTTTCCATGTTCGAGTCCCAGCGCGTTTTCAGCCTCTTCACGACGCAGCATCTCTCCGAAATGTGAGTACAACGGATGCTGCCTCATTATGAATTTGGCATCAGGCTTCAGTCTGAGCAAATCATCTGAAACAGCATCGCACATGGTGACGAATCCGTCGCATCCTTTCAGGAAATACTTGGTGAACGGCGTGTCGAAGAATCGTGGCTCATGTGGAACCACATTATCCAAAACACCGATTACCTTGCAATGTTTCCCGACATGTCTGGCCACGAATCCCAGAGAAGGAGCGAAATATGACATCCAATATCTCATGATCAGGACATCAGGATTCCATTCCCTTATCTTGCGCGCGGCACTTATCCATGAAAACGGATTGGCGGTATCCAAGACAGCAGTACTGTCTATCGGAGCAGCCTCGTCGTCAGGTGTAACATACTGTGTCTTCCCCGGGAAAAGGAAATTCGGATATTGTCTGGTGAAGTTAAACGCCTGTACAATATCAGATTTGCCCAGTTCAGTATACAAAGCAGCATTGAACTGGGCAATTCCTCCTCTGAAGGGATAAAAGCAGGATAGTATAGCTATTCTCACTCTTCAGTTATTTTATTTTGCGTCCTTCTTTGCAGGAACGTCTTTCTTGGATTTGGTCTTTACATACTCGTCATTGAGCTTCACGATGATATCATCAGTAACATCGAGAGAGCTGTCAGCAGCGGCTACCGGAGCAGGAAGAATGTCTCCCTGAGTAGCGATAACCATGGCGTAGCTGTTGTCAGACGCATATTTGTCGAGGAAAGTCTTGATGGCATCACCGATGTTGTTCATCATAACCTGCTGTTCCTCAGCGATTTCCTGATTCTTCTGGTTTGCGAAGTTGTTGAAGTCATTTCTCTGCTGCTCCAACTTCTGTCCCTGAACCTCAGCTACAGAACGGGTGATGAGACCCTTGTTGATCTTCTCCTGGAAAGAATTTACATCATTCTGGAGTTTATTTCCTCTTCTGTTCACTTCTTCCTGAATGCCCTGAGCCTTGGACTCCACTACAGATCTGAGGTCGTTGGCCATATCGTATTCATTCAGAACCCTGTCGAGGTTGAAATATACGATGGCTCCGCTACCTGCTGCAGGAGCATTCTCTCCACTTTTAGCTTCAGAGGCAGAACCTTTGCCTGTGAACGAGATAATTCCAAGTGCAATCACAGCAACAAGTGAAATGATGCTGAGGATAAGTGATGTGTTTTTCATATTGTTTATTTGTTAATATTATCTTTATTTTACGGGAGTAAAGCACAAAGATACTAAAATATTTTAACTTTGGACAAGTATGCCTGTATGGTTTTTTCAAGACCCATGTAAAGTGCATCACAGATAATGGCATGGCCGATGGAAACTTCGTCAGTCCAAGGAATCGTCCTGATGAAATATTCCAGGTTCACGAGATTCAAATCATGACCCGCATTGAGCCCGAGCCCGAGCGACTTCACCGCCTCAGCTGTCTTCAGATAAGGCGCAATAGCCTGCTCGCGCCCAGCGCTATACTCCTCCGCATAAGCCGCCGTATACAACTCCACCCTGTCGGCCCCGCAAGCGGCTGCGCCTTCGGCCATTTCAGGGGTCGGGTCAATGAATATGGACGTTCTGATGCCTCGTGACTTGAATTCCTTGCAAATCTCCGTCAGGAAATCACGGTTCTTTATCGTGTCCCATCCTGCGTTCGAAGTGATGGCATTCTCCGCGTCAGGGACAAGTGTTACCTGAGCAGGGATGATTTCATTGACCAAATCCACAAATTTAGGGATAGGGTTTCCTTCTATATTATATTCTACATCGATCAGAGGCTTGATAGCCCTTGCGTCTGAGTATCTGATATGTCTTTCGTCCGGACGCGGATGTACTGTTATTCCTTCCGCTCCGAATCTTACGCAGTCGCAGGCGGCCTTTTCTACATCAGGCATATTTCCGCCTCTGGCGTTCCTGAGAGTTGCGATTTTGTTGATATTTACACTTAGTCTAGTCATATTATACAGTGTTTGGCGAAGTACAGTTAGAGTATAACATTTACTTCAGCCGGACAAAAATAAATATAATTGTGCAGAAATTGTAAAGAAAGTGCTAATTTTGAAGTCTTTGAATAACAAAATGATGCTTTTAGGGGTTTACATACAAAAAAAGTCGTTGGAAGCGGATCCCCGTTTCATTGCGATGGCCAAGCAATTGTCCGATTCAGGGTGTGAATTGTATACTATAGACGAGCATTCTGATTTGAGACTTGGGACTGATGCGGTCCTCAGTGTAGGTGGAGACGGAACATTCCTTTCCGCCGCGAGGCTTGTAGTGGATTCTGAAGTTCCTATTCTCGGTGTGAATCTCGGGCGGCTCGGCTTCCTTTCTGAGAATGAACCTGAGGATGTGGCCGAACCGTTGTTGAAGAACGATTTTAAAGTGGAGACCAGAACCATGCTGTCAGCGACATTGACCCGGAACAATATTCCGGTCGGACCGGATTTCTGGCCTTATGCGATGAACGAGGTGACGGTCCACAGGAGCGGGGCGGCCATCATGGGCATCGACGTCTCGATAGACGGGTCTGCGCTGCCGACGTATTGGGCTGATGGCCTTTTGGTTGCGACGACTTTGGGATCCACGGCTTATTCCCTCAGCGCAGGCGGACCGATTTGTATGCCGGATGCCAGGGTGCTGATTGTGGCACCGATTGCACCGCATAACTTGAATCTCAGACCGCTTGTCGTCCCTAAAACTTCTGTGATAGAAATCAGTCTGGAAGTGAGGGATGAGAAGGCTGTGCTGACGCTGGACAACAGGACGATGGAGATTAGTCCGGACACGAAACTGCGAGTTTCTATGGCACAGTTTTCGCTAAAGCGGATAAAACTTCCGAAAGCTAACTTCGTGAAGGCTCTGGTGAGCAAATTGCATTGGGGCGAAGATATCAGAAACAACGGAGATTGAACTTAATTCCAAATGGAGAAAGACAGCAGAATTCCTACGCACGTTTCCATTATTATGGACGGAAACGGCCGCTGGGCCCGCGAACATGGGCACGAAAGAATTTATGGCCATAAAAAAGGCGTCGAAACAGTACGTCGCATAACTGAAGCTGCGGCTGAGGCAGGTGTGAGGTATCTGTCTCTTTATGCTTTTTCGGAAGAGAACTGGGGCAGGCCTAAGCAGGAAGTGGATTATCTTATGCACTTGATGATGGATGCCATATCAGCAGAAGTCGAGGCATTGATAGCCAATGGAGTACGTGTTCATTTCCTGGGTAATCTCGAAAGGCTTTCTTCTGCGCTGCGTGACGCTATAGATATGCTTGAGAAGAGTACTGCGGAGAATACTAAGCTGGATCTCATAATTTTCATAAGCTATAGCGGCAAATGGGATATTTTCCAGGCGGCGAAGAAGTTTGCGTTGCAGTATGCTGGTGATCCTGAGGGACTTGCGAAATTGGAAGCGGAAAATGATATGTCATCGCTTTCGAAGTTCCTCGTTACGGACGGATATCCGGATCCGGATCTTATAATCAGGACCTCGGGCGAAGAGCGTATCAGCAACTATCTGTTGTGGCAGGGGGCATATTCGGAACTTCTTTTCGTGAAGAAGATGTGGCCTGAATTTTCCAAGGAAGATTTCCTCGAAGCGCTTGACGAATATGCGGCAAGAGACCGTAGATATGGAAAACTGAAATAATTACCGTATATTTGTAAGTTATTATTCTAATAAGGATGAAGAGTTTTAATTGTTTATTCGGCTTGGCTGTGCTTTTCCTGATGCAGTCGGTAGCATTCGGACAGCAGAAGAGCAGCAGTCCAGTAGAAATAGACTATAATAATCCGCACAAATATGTGGTGGGTGGAGTCACTGTGGAAGGTAACAGGGCTTTCGGTGAAAAACAGATATTGCAACAGTGCGGTCTGCGTAAAGGAATGGAAGTCACCATCCCCGGTGATGATATATCGTCTATTGTGAACAGGTTGTGGCTGCAGCGTTATTTCCAGGACGTTGCGGTTTACGTGGATTCTCTTTCGTCGGCGAAAGACAGTGTTTATCTCAGAATCGCCATTCAGGAGCGTCCCCGTGTTTCACGTTGGGCATTCTCAGGTGTCAGAAGTGGAGAGCAGAAGGAACTGATGGAGCGTCTTAACTTCCGAAGGGGAGGTGAGTTCTCTGACTATGTCTCCAAGACATCCGTAGATATCATCAAGAGATATTATCAGGGAAAAGGTTTTCTGGATGTAAAGGTAGAGCCTCAGGTCCAGAAAGATACCATTGTTCGTAATGCCATCCGTGTGAATTTCGCGGTGGACAGAGGAATACGTACCAGAATCAAGACTATCAACTTCATCGGAAATGACAATGTGAGCGATTTCAAGCTTGCTAAATCCATGAAGAAGACCAAGTCTGCCAAGATTTATAACTTCTTCAGCAGTAAGAAGTTCAATGAAAAAGAATACGCTAACGACAAGAAATCCCTTATCAGCGCCTTCAACGAGGCCGGATATCGTGATGCGCGTCTGGTGAAAGATTCTATCTATCATGTTAAACCGGGGAGACTCGGAATCGACTTAACATTCGATCAGGGAAAGAAATACTATTTCAGAAATGTCACCTGGACCGGTAACTCCGTTTACTCCGCTGATGCGCTCAACTCCATTCTCCAGATTGGAAAGGGTGATGTGTATGACGTCGTAACCATGGAGCATAGACTTCAGGGAGGCGGCAAGCAGGGAGATATGGATGTAGCCAAACTCTATCGTGACAACGGTTACCTCTTCGTGAATATCCAGCCTGTCGAACTTAATGTGGTAGGGGACTCTGTGGATGTGGAAGTCAGAATGGTGGAAGGTAAGCAGGCTACCCTTAACAATATCATAATTAACGGTAACGACCTGACTAATGAGAGAGTTGTTCGCCGTCAGGTGTTCACAAGACCTGGATATCTGTTCAGCCAGAGTGATTTCGAACGTTCCATTCGAGAGATTGCATCTCTGGGACAGTTTGACCCTGAGGCTATTGCGGATCCTACCAAGGGATATTCCATTTTGCCTGACCCTCTGAACAACACTGTGGACATCGTCTATAACGTAACAGAGAAGCCGTCCAGCCAGCTGGAACTTTCCGGAGGATGGGGAGGCCGGACATTCGTCGCCACTGTCGGTGTCAGCTTCAACAACTTCTCTACCAGAAGATTGTTCGACAAGAGCGCCTGGCGTCCTGTTCCGCTTGGAGATGCGCAGAACTTGGCGTTCCGTTTCCAGACCAGTGGAACATATTACTCTTCATTGTCAGCAAGTTTCATGGAGCCTTGGCTCTTCGGTAAGAAACCTACATCACTCAGTCTCTCAGCATATTACAGCCGTCAGACTAACTCTTACCTGATGTGGAATATTCTCAACAATGACAAGCAGTTCGAGGTATACGGATTCTCCGCAGGACTCGGAAACCGTCTGAAATGGCCTGACAACTATTTCGTATTGTATAACCAGCTCAGCTGGCAGACATATAAGTTGACCAACTGGTATTCGAATACGTTCATCTTCGATGACGGTACTTCGCATAACCTCAGCTATACATTGACATTGTCCAGAAACTCTACCGACCAGCAGATTTATCCTAGGCAGGGTTCAGACTTGTCATTCTCGGTTCAGCTGACACCTCCTTTCTCTTTGTTGAGAAAAAAGGACAAAGGCCTGTTGGATGCCAACGGAAATCCTACGAAAGTGGACAGCTGGCGTGATATCAACTACGACAAGTGGTCCTCTAACGACCGATACAGATGGATCGAGTACCACAAATGGTCATTCAAGGGATCTCTCTATACCAAACTTGTCGGAAACCTCGTGCTCATGACCAGAGCCCAGTTCGGATATTTGGGATATTATAACAGAAAGTGGGGATATTCACCATTCGAGGGCTTCCTCGTCGGAGGTGACGGTATGTCAGGATATAACTCTTATGGTTCTGAAGTGATTGCGCTTCGTGGTTATGAGAATTATTCATTGACCCCTACCACAGTTACTGCATATAACTCGAACGGATACTCATACTCAGGTAACGTTTACGACAAATTCACAGTCGAACTGCGTTATCCTATTGTAATGCAGCCGCAGTCCACTATCTTTGCATTATTGTTCCTTGAAGGTGGTAACTGCTGGTCTGATATCAGAGACTTCAATCCTTTCCAGATCAAGAGGTCTGCCGGTGTCGGTGTCAGAGTTTACTTGCCGGTTATCGGTCTTCTCGGTATCGACTGGGGATATGGATTCGACGACAATACTTATGGAAAGAGTCAGTTCCACTTCCTCATCGGACAACAGTTCTAGAACATAATTACATGATTAATAAATTACTATAGATATGAAAAAAATCATTTTGGTTATGGCTGCTGCGCTGGTAGCGCTTTCAGCCTCCGCGCAGAATTTAAAGTTCGCGCATGTTAATTTCAATGAACTTGTTATGCTTATGCCTGAGGCAGATTCCGCACGTGCGCAGATGAACGCATCTCAGCAGGAAGCTCAGGATACATACAAGAGTATGATGGATGAATTCCAGAATAAGTATCAGCAGTATCAGCAGAAGAGCAGCACATGGACTGCAGCTATCCGCGAGAGCAAAGAGAAAGAACTTGCTGATATCCAGAACAGAATCGAGGAATTCAACCAGTCTATCCAGCAGGAACTTCAGCAGCAGCAGAGCCAGCTCATGGCGCCTATCCAGAAGAAAGCCGTCGAGGCTGTGAACAAACTTGCCAAAGAAGGCGGATATATATATGTATTCGAGCAGGGCTCACTTCTTTATTTCGATGCCTCTCAGAGTACTGACCTTACACCGGCAGCCAGAAAGGCTCTCAATATTCCGGCCAGCAGAACTCTCGAGTCTCTCCAGCAGGAACTTCAGGCTCAGGCCCAGAAATAGTGTAAAGTGATGAATTGTAAGGCGGTGCCGTTCTCGGTGCCGCCTTTTTTTAGTGTAATTGCAAAAATTTCTTACAAATTATTATGTTTTTAACGTTTTTATCATTAGATTTGCAGTGATGTTTGAGGAATACTTTAACATTTAAAGAAAACGCGACATGAGGTTATTGGTATAAACGACGTTGTGAGCGGCTTTGAAAATGGATTTTAAACCGGGAATAATCCCATAAACTAATAAACATAATGAAAACACAGGAAATAATGGCCAAACTTCAGGCCAAGTACCCTACAGAGAAAGAGTATCTGCAGGCCGTAACTGAAGTGCTTGAGTGTATCGAGGATGTTTACAATCAGCATCCTGAATTTGAGAAAGCTAGAATCATCGAGCGTCTCGTGGAGCCAGACAGAATGTTGACATTCCGCGTTTCTTGGGTAGATGACAACGGTGATGTTCAGACAAACACAGGATATAGAGTACAGTTCAACAACGCTATCGGACCATACAAGGGAGGTCTCCGTTTCCATCCTTCAGTAAACCCTTCTATCTTGAAGTTCCTCGGTTTCGAGCAGACATTCAAGAACGCCCTCACAACATTGCCTATGGGTGGTGGTAAAGGTGGTTCAGATTTCAACCCTAAGGGAAAATCAGAGGGTGAGATCATGAGATTCTGCCAGGCATTCATGCTCGAGTTGTGGAGAAACATCGGTCCTGATATGGACGTTCCTGCAGGTGACATCGGCGTCGGTGGACGTGAGATCGGTTACTTGGAAGGTATGTACAAGAAGCTTACCCGTGAGCACAATGGTGTGCTTACCGGAAAGGGAATTCCTTTCGGCGGTTCACTCATCCGTCCTGAGGCTACAGGTTTCGGTGCAGTTTACTTTCTCCAGCACATGTTGCACAACCATAAGGCTGACCTCGACATCAAGGGTAAGACCGTTGCTGTTTCAGGATTCGGTAACGTATCTTGGGGTGCCTGCGTAAAGGCTACTGAGCTCGGTGCTAAGGTGGTTGCCATCTCTGGACCTGACGGAGTTATCTATAACCCTAACGGAATGACTAAGGAGAAACTCGATTATATGCTCGAACTCCGTGCGACTTGCAACGACGTTGTAGCTCCATTCGCTGAGAAATTCCCAGATGCGACATTCACTCCTGGCAAGAAGGCTTGGAGCATCAAGTGCGACATCGCTATGACTTGTGCATTCCAGAATGAAATGTCTAAGGAGGATGCTGAGGAACTTATCGCAAACGGCACATGGTGCTGCGTTGAGGTTTCCAACATGGGTTGCCAGCCAGGTGCTATCGAGGCATTCCAGAAGGCAAAGATCCTCTTCGCTCCAGGAAAGGCTGTCAATGCAGGTGGTGTAGCTACTTCAGGTCTCGAAATGACTCAGAACGCTATGCATCTCAGCTGGACAGCTAAAGAGGTGGATGAAAAACTCCATGGCATTATGGACGCTATCCACACTGCTTGCGTGAAATATGGTACACAGCCTGACGGCTACATTAACTATGTTAAGGGTGCTAACATCGCCGGCTTCATGAAGGTGGCTGAGGCAATGCTCGCTCAGGGTGTTATCTAATATTTAATTTCCAGAATATAAATGTAACGGGGGTGAAACATTTGTTTTTCCCCCGTTCTCGTTTGTAAAGTCTTGAAAAATGTCTATATTCGCATCTTATTGTGACACTCACTAAAGCAATAATAATATTCAAACAATAAAAATGTCTACTGAAACAGTAAAACCAGCTGCGGCATTTCCGGTCAAGAAGCTCATAATGCTCCTTTTTGCCATCGCCGTATTCCTTTTCTTCTGGTTCGTTCCTAGGTCATTCTATGGCTTTGCAGAAAATGGAACACCGCTTCTTTCTATCATTGAACAGAGAACAGTGGCGATCTTCGCTTTGGCCGCTCTCATGTGGATGTTCGAGATCCTCCCTACGTGGGCTACATCGGTCACGATTATAGTATTACTTCTGTTCACTATTTCAGACAATTGTCCTCTATTTTTGAGGAATACAGGAGCTGATCCTGCCGATATGGGTACATTCGTCAGCTACAAGGCGTTGCTCGCTGCGTTCGCTGACCCTACTATCATGCTCTTCCTCGGAGGATTCCTCCTCGCTATCGCCGCTACGAAAGTAGGTCTCGATGTCCAGCTTGCAAGAGTCCTTCTGAAGCCTTTCGGAACCAAGCCTAAATATGTGCTCCTCGGCTTCTTGATGGTTATCGGTGTTTTCTCCATGTTCATGAGCAACACAGCTACTGCAGCCATGATGCTTACTTTCCTGGCACCTGTGCTCAAGACACTTCCTGCCAGCGAGAGAGGAACTGCAGGTCTTGCATTGGCTATCCCTGTAGCTGCGAACCTCGGTGGTATCGGTACTCCTATCGGAACCCCTCCTAACGCTATTGCCCTCGGTTATCTTACAGAGACAATGCACCAGAGCATTGGCTTCGGCGAGTGGATGCTTGTCATGGTCCCTTACGTTATCGTGATGCTCCTGTTCGCATGGTTCCTTCTTCTTAAGCTCTTCCCGTTCACATCTGACAAGATAGAACTCAAGATAGAGAATACCAGAAAACCTGATACCAAGACATATATCGTATGGGTTACATTCGCTGTAACTATCCTCATGTGGGTATTCGACAGATATACCGGAGTCAATGCCAATGTGGTGGCTATGATTCCAGTCGGAGTATTCTGCGCTACAGGTGTCATAACTAAAGAAGATCTCAAGAACGTGGAGTGGAGTGTCCTCTGGATGGTAGCCGGTGGTTTCGCCCTCGGTATCGCATTGAACAAGACCGGTCTTGCCGAGAATCTTGTACAGGCTATTCCGTTCGCATCATTCAAACCGCTCATTATCCTCCTCCTTTCAGGTCTTCTCGGATATGCGATGTCCAACTTCATCTCCCACTCAGCTGCGGCCAGCCTCCTAGTGCCTATTCTCAGCGCAGTCGGAGTCGGAATGGGCGACATGCTTTTGCCTATCGGTGGTGTGAAAGCCCTTCTCGTAGGTGTTGCGCTCTCTACCTCTGTGGCCATGCTGTTCCCAATCAGTACACCTCCGAACGCCATCGCTCACTCGACTGGTCTTATCAAGGTTAAGGATATGACGAAGATTGGCGCTATTATTGGTGTCGTAGGTCTCGTACTTGGATACGCAATTCTTATTTTCATTGGATTATAAAATGAAGAAAATTATTTTAGCTATGGCAGCCGCTGCACTTATTGCACCGGCTGCCAAGGCTTTTGCTTCTGAGCCTGCCGGAGAGACGGCGAAAACAGAGAAGCCATCGCACATCAAGTTTTATGGTTTCATAAGGAACTACTTTGCATTCGATACTCGTGAGAGTAAGGCAGGTACTAAAGATTTGTTCTACTATCTCCCTAAAGACGAGGCACTTAACGCTAAGGGAGAGGATATGAACGCTCAGAGCACATTCCGTTTCCTCGCCATTACATCACGTTTCGGTTTGGATATTAAAGACTATCAGATAGGCAACACTAATGTCGCTGCGAAAATCGAGACTGACTTCTACTGCATGAACGGAAACGTAGCAGTATTGCGTCTTCGCCAGGCTTTCGCGACATTGTCATGGAAAGACCTCGGTAAAGAAAACAGTCAGAGCGCATCCCTCAAAATCGGACAGGCATGGCATCCTCTCGCAGCAGATCAGCCATATGTAATCGACCTCGAGACAGGTACCCCGTTCAACCCGTTCAGCCGTACCCCTCAGGTGATGTTCGATTACAACTTCTCGAAGAACTTCACATTGACCGGCGGCATCATCTATCAGATGCAGTACCTCTCTGCAGGTCCTAACGGTGCTTCTGATAACTACCTGAAATACAGCTGTGTCCCTGAAATATACGCCGGAGCTACATTCAAGAGCAATGACGGTTTCACAGGCCGTGTAGGTGTGGATGTCTTGAGCATTAAGCCAAGATGGCGCGATGGTGCCGGAAATAAGGTCGATGACAGAATTACCACCATAAACCCTTATGTCTACGCGCAGTACGTGAACAAGGACTTCTCCATCAACGGAAAAGTAGTCTATGCTTCCGCCGGCGAGCATTTCAACATGCTTTCAGGCTATGGAGTGTCTAAGGTCAATGCTGACGGCAGCATGGATTATGCGCCTCTTCACAGCACAGCATCTTTCCTCTCAGTAAAATACGGCCGCAAGGTTCAGGTCCAGGGTATGATCGGTTACGTGAAGAACCTCGGCACAAGCGAAAGCCTTGTCGCTGACAAGACAGTAGACGGAAAAGATTATACAAAAACCAGTAACTTGTATATCAGCGGAAACGGTTTCCATAACCTTAACCAGCTTTTCCGTGTGACACCTACTGTATTATATAATCTCGGCAAGTTGTCTTTCGGACTTGAATATGACATTACAGCCGCTCAGTATGGCAAATACGAAGAGTCTGGTTACGTGAACGCTTCCAACGGTCTTGTAGACGGAGGACTTCACTGGATTACCAACCACCGTCTCCTCGGAATGGTCAAGTTTACATTTTAACGGCAGATGAACAAAGAACTTCTGATTTCCAGCATCCGCTCCATCCCTGATTTTCCTAAGGAAGGTATACTTTTCCGGGATGTGACTACGCTTTTCAAGAGCCATGAAGCTTTCCGTGAAGCGGTGGATGCAACGTATGAACTTTATAAGGATAAAGGAATTACTAAAGTGGCCGGTCTTGAATCCAGAGGCTTTGTTCTCGGGGCAGCATTGGCTTACAAACTCGGGGCTGGATTCGTGACTATCCGCAAACCGGGGAAACTCCCTTGCGATACATATTCTGAAGAATATCTTAAGGAATATGGAACCGATACACTTGAAATTCATACAGATGCGTTGACATCAGATGATGTTGTACTGCTTCATGATGATTTGCTGGCGACCGGTGGAACTGCCGTAGCGGCATTGAACCTTATACGCAGATTTTCGCCGAAAGCGATTTATGCAAACTTTATAATAGAGTTGTCAGAGTGCGACGGTATGGCTGCAATGCCGTCTGACATCGAGACTACTGCCCTGTTGAAGCTGTAGATGAATCACGGGACGACCGACTCTGGCCGCCCCGTAATTCTTTCATGCCTTCTTCAGATATACTTATCAACTTATATAAACAAACTTATGTTAAAAAAAACCTTTTTTGCTGCAGTTGTAGCACTCATGGCGTTCTCGCAGATGGCGAAAGCGCAGACTAACCTCCAGATCTTTTACGACTTCGGTCGTGACCGTAAGCACGTTACCACTACTCTCGAGGGTTTCTACGGAGATAAATGGGGTAACACTTTCTTCTTCATCGACTACGATTACAACCAGAAGAATGCCAAAGATCAGAATGTGTCTCCGAACGGAAGCTATTTCGAGATTGCCCGTTGCCTTAACTTCTGGCAGAACAGCAAACTCGCTCCTCTCAGCATCCATGTAGAGTACAACGGCGGTATTTACAGCAACTACACGATCAACCATGCCTTCCTCGGCGGTATCGACTGGTTCATCCATAGTGCTGACTATAAGAATACATTGAACTTGAAGGTTCTCGGAAAGTTCATCAGATATGGTAAAGGCAACATCAACCTCGAAGGAGAGCAGCGTAAAAGCGCTGTCCCTATGCAGCTTACCGCAGTATGGGGCATGCAGGACCTTTTCGGCGTTACCGGTTTGAGATTCAGCGGTTTTGCTGATTTCTGGTGGGAGAACCACACAGTTTGTCCTGTAAACAAGGACGGTGAGCGCAAGTGGGATGAAGGAAAGACTTCCAATGTGGTGTTCATCACTGAGCCACAGCTCTGGTATGCTGTAGGACAGCATTTCGGTGTGGATAACCTTAATGTGGGTACCGAGATCGAACTTTCTTACGACTTCGGTTCTGCAAAAGGTTTCTGGTGCCGTCCATGTCTCGGTGTAAAATGGGTTTTCTAAGCATTGACCTAAACGAAATCAGTCATGAACTCATTGGTACAGAAGACTTTCGGGCTGGATCCTGCGAAGCATAGCATCCGGACCGAGATTATTGCGGGTATAACAACCTTCCTTACGATGGCATACATACTTGCGGTGAACCCGAGCATCTTCAGCGCTCTGGCTTCCCAGGGTATGCCTACCGACGCCGTCTTTACGGCTACAGCTCTCGCGGCCATCGTCGGCTGTCTGGTAATGTCCATTTATGCGAAGAAACCTTTCGGACTTGCTCCGGGCATGGGTCTCAACGCCTTCTTCGTATTTACTGTCTGTCTCGGTATGGGACACACATGGCAGATGGCATTGACAGCGATCTTCCTCGAAGGTATCTTGTTTATCCTTCTGACAGTCACTAATGTACGTAAACTGATCGTGGATGCGATTCCTCTTAGTCTGAAACGTGCTATCGGTGCTGGTATCGGTCTTTATATCGCGTTTATCGGTCTCAAATCTGCGGGCATCATTGTAAGCAGCGAGGCTACATCTGTAACCCTCGGATCGTTCTCTGAGCCTACCGCCATCCTTGCGATAATCGGTCTCATCCTTACATCTGTATTGGTGATTCTCAAGGTTCGTGGCGGAATGCTTATCGGTATAATTATCACCACACTTATCGGTATTCCTATGGGTGTGACCAACTATTCCGGTATCGTTTCCACTCCGCCATCTATCGCTCCTATTTTCTGCCAATTCGAATGGGCGCATATTTTCTCATGGGATATGCTGGCCATCGTGTTCACCTTCCTGTTCATCGACATGTTCGATACTATCGGAACAGTAGTGGGTGTGTCTGTCAAGTCAGGCATGGTAGATGAGAAAGGAAATGTCGACGGAATTAACAAAGTGCTGATGGCAGACGCAGTGGCTACTGTAGCAGGAGCGGCATTCGGTACAAGTACCACTACTACTTATATCGAGAGCGCATCAGGTGTGTCAGAAGGCGGCCGTACAGGTCTCACCTCATTTACGATTGCGCTTTGTTTTGCGATAGCTCTGTTGTTCTCACCTTTGTTCCTCGCTATCCCTGGCGCAGCTACAGGTCCGGTCCTCTTCATCGTAGGTGTGATGATGACAGCTCCTGTAAAGGAAATCGATTGGGAGGATTATTCCGAAGCTATACCTGCCTTCGTGACCATGCTTCTTATGCCTCTCGCATACAGCATCTCCGATGGTATCATGCTCGGTTTGATTTCCTACGTATTCCTGAATACTCTTACTGGAAAAGTCAAGAAAGTATCAGTCATGATGTGGATTCTCGCGATCCTCTTCATCTTGAGATATGTACTGATTTAGCATACGAATATTACTTATATCTCGGCCACCGGATTCTGCTTTTTGAGGCAAATTCCGGTGGCCGACTGCTATTCATTGACCTACAAGCCGATGCGAAATTAACCTCGAATTGTTGATAAATTTTCTTCAGAAATTTCTTTGATAAGGGAGAGCGATTGCGTATTTTTGTAATAACTACTATATGCTATTCGATATTAAATTTTCTTAATTATGGATGTTTACAAGACAAATGGCTCTTACGAGGAGTACGACATAGATAAGTTGATGAAAGGAATACGCGAAGCGTATAAGTCTGCTGGTGAGGCATGTCCGGAAGCTGTGGTCGTTTCCATTGTGGAAAACCTCTATATCTACGACAAGATTGCGAGCAAAGAAATCCGTCGTCAGGTGGAAGAATCATTGATGTCCATAAACAAGAAAGTCGCCCTCGCCTATATCGAGAAATTCGATGCCGGCCTCGACCTCCGCAAAAAGCGCGATTTCATCCGAGACTATATAAAGGCTTCGAATGCCGCTACCGGCTCTAAGTTCGATGCCAATGCCAATGTGACCCGGAAGAATATCGTGACTCTCGGCCAGGAGCTCTACAAGGAGAACAATATAAAGCAGAACCGCTATATCATGAAGGACAAGATTAAAGCCATGTACAGCCGACGTCTTGCCGAACAATATATCGAAGACCTTGAAAGTCATGTGCTTTACAAACATGACGAGAGTGGTACACCGGGATATCCGTACTGTGTGGCCATTACCATGTATCCGTTCCTGGAAAGCGGTCTGAAAGAACTTGGCGGAGTCTCTATAGCACCTACTGACCTGAAATCATTCTGCGGAGAGTTCATTAACTTGGTATACTCCATCTCATCCCAGTTCATGGGAGCCGTGGCTACACCTGAGTTCCTTATGTATATGGATTATTTCATCAGGAAGGACTACGGTGAAAACTACCTCGACAGACTCAGTGAAGTGGTCGAAGGCAACGCCAAACAGAGAACCCTGGAAAAAGTCATTGACAATTACTTCCAGCAGGTTGTGCACTCGATGAATATGCCGGCAGGCAACCGCGGCTATCAGACGGTCTTCTGGAACATCGGCTATTTCGACAAACCTTACTTCGAGGGCGTGTTCGGTGATTTCAGATTCCCGGACGGAACCGCACCGAAATGGGAGACATTGTCATGGCTCCAGAAGCACTTCATGAATTGGTTCAATGAAGAGAGAAATCATTATATCCTGACTTTCCCTGTCGAGACCATGGCGCTTCTTACCGACGGCGGCGACGACTACGCAGACAAGGAATATGCTGATTTTACAGCGGAAATGTGGTCCAAGGGACACAGCTTCTTCTGCTATATTTCCAACAGCCCGGATTCCCTCTCAAGCTGCTGCCGTCTGCGTAACTCGTTGAAAGACATGGATGATACCGATGAGGAGCACAACCATACCACCCACCAGTATTCCATGGGAACAGCTTCTGTCGCTACCGGTTCCAAGTCAGTGATGACGATTAACCTGAACAGAGTTATCCAGCTGGCTACCAGGAAGTTCTTCAGCGAAACCCAGGGTCTGGTGATTCCTGCGGAGCAGCCGTTGCCGAAGAATCTGAATTATGACAGGAAGGCTCTCTATGGTTATATCAATGCCGAGATAACGGAGATGACCAGTCGTGTACACAAATACCAGACTGCATTCAACGAGATTATCCGTGACTTCCTGAAGGCTGATATGCTCGATGTCTACAAGGCAGGCTTCATCGATATGCGCAAGCAGTATCTTACTATCGGCGTAAACGGTCTTACCGATGCTGCTGAGTTCCTCGGCCTGGAGATTTCTCCTAATGAAGAATATCGTGAGTTCGTGAATACGATTCTGGAGACTATCAACATTGCCAACCGTAAGGACAAGACTCGTGAAACTATGTTCAACACTGAGTTCGTCCCTGGAGAGAATCTTTCCGGAAAGAACTACAAGTGGGATAAGAAAGACGGTTTCTTCGTTTCTTCGAAGCATAACATGTACAGCTCATATTTCTATAATCCTGAGGACGATAGCCTTTCTATGATAGACAAGTTCAAGCTTCATGGAGAGGACTATGTGAAGTATCTCGACGGAGGTTCTGCGCTGCACATGAATATCGCGGAGCATCTCAGCAAGGACCAGTATAGACAGTTGCTCAATGTCGCTGCCCATTACGGTACGAACTATTTCACATTCAACTGCCGCAACACTGTCTGCAACGACTGCGGATATATAAGCAAAGATACATTGACAGTATGCCCTAAGTGCGGAAGCAAGAATCTGGATTACCTTACCCGTGTGATCGGTTACCTGAAGCGCGTATCTTCGTTCAGCGAGATGCGTCAGGAAGAGGCCGAGCATCGTTTCTACGCTGAAAAATAAGTCTTCGCCGCGTCGCTGCGGCCGAAGGTAAATCGCTGAAAGTGAGAGCTATAAGGAGGTTTGTCAATGATTAAGTATGTGCCGGAGATGACCAGTGTCGTGATGGAAGAAATTCCCGATAAAGTGACACTGGCTGTCGACATATCGAATTGTACGGGGCTATGTGAAGGTTGTCATTCTCCGTTTCTGCGTAAAGATGTCGGAGAGGAACTGACGCCTGAGGCGGTGGACTCCATGCTGTCCGACAATTTCGGGGTGAACTGTTTCCTTTTCCTGGGAGAAGGGAACGATCCCGAGGCATTGATGAAGATAACTGCTTATATCAGAAAGGTTTATCCGGCATTGACCCTGGCCATATATTCCGGCCGGGAGAGCGTCGAAGACGAGATTTTTGCGAGCTTCGATTATGTGAAAGTCGGTCCGTTCCGGCCTTCTTGCGGGCCGTTGAACCATCGCACGACTAATCAGCGACTTTATAAGGTGAGCCATAAAAAATCCGCCGCAGGGAGTGCTGCAGCGGATGAAAAGTCGTATGAACTGGAGGATATCACCTATCGGTTCTGGCGTTCCTCTTCCTTGAGTTTGTGAACCGTACTCATATATTCCAAGCCGGCCACGAGCAGGATTCCTGAGATGGCGAACAAAATGGCAGCCGGAATCTGCAAGTCGAAGTCTTTCAGCGTCGCGCCGCCTGCGATGAGCATTTCCGCGCCTGATTTGGCAGCTTCTGCATCCATGCCGCTTCTGAGGAGCTGAGCCTCCGCGATGGCCCCGACGTTGTTCCACGGCCATACCTTCACGAGCGCGCCGATTACAAAGCCCACGAGCACGAGCATGGTCTGACGCTCGCTATGTTTGAGGAGCCAATGCAGGAATTTCGAGAACCCGAGGATGCCGATGACGCAGCCCAGCGCGAATACCGCCAGTACCGGTATGTTCATTTGGTTCAATGCCTGCATGATGTAGTCGTATTTGCCGAGGATTACGAGGATGAAACTGCCTGAGATACCCGGCAGAATCATGGTGCAGACTGCTAGGGCACCGCAGATGAATATGAACCAGAGGTCGTCCGGGGTGGTGGTAGGAGACAGGGTACAGATGACTACTCCGAGGGCGATGCCTACTGCAAAGAACATAAAATCAAGTACTTTCCATCCTTTGATATCGTAAATCATATACGCCGAGGAGGCGATGATGAGCCCGAAGAAAAATGCCCATGTCTGTATCGGGTGGAAGGCCATGACGTATACCATCAGTTTGGCCAACGAGAATATGCTTATGAGTACTCCGGCGAAAAGTGATACCAGGAATGCTCCGTGGATGAATTTCCAGAATTCTCTGAATTTGCCTGACAGGAGCAGTTTCCATGATGACGGATCCATTAGGGCGTTCAACGCGTCTATCAGTTCTGTGAAGATGCCTGTCAGAAGTGCGATGGTGCCGCCGGAAACACCCGGGATTACGTTAGCGGCTCCCATTCCGAAGCCTTTTACTCCCGTTATGAAGTGTTTTGTGAGATTTGCCATGTCGTTATTTTATTATTGTTAAGTATTTCACTATTTCGTCGAAGGCCTGCGATGCGGTGAATTCTCCGGAAGGGGAGTCTTCGATTACGAGGTCGAAGATTCTGGTTTTGAGCTGCATCCTTCCGATTTTGAATTTCGCAGGTAAGCTTTTGGTTATGAACGCTATGGTGAAAGAGTTGTTGTTCACGAGTGATATGAACAATTCCGGATTCTCCCCGCTTATCTTGTTTATTCTCTCTCTGGAAGGCTTGTCGAACCAGTTCAGGTCTTTCTTAGTTATCGTTCTCTCCGGATCGGGAGATTCTTCTCCTTCTTTATGTTTTTTGTTCAAGTCCAGGAACCATATCTCACATGACATTCCGCGGGTCTTGAAATATTTGCGGATTCTGTCCAGGCATCCTTCTTCCCGTGCGTCGTTTATGTCGAGCAATACGGTGACTGAGTGTAAGTTACTTACGGGAGTGAGTCCTGTCTGTATATCGTTTCCTGTCTTGTTTATGACTTTCCCTCTGAATATGTTTTTTATGAAGTCGAACATAAATCTATTCTTCGTTACTGTTTTCGTCTGAAACAGCCACGCCGTTTGCTGCGAGGAGTTCACGGATTTCTTTCTTGGCGGCTTTCCAACGTGGGATGTCGATCTTCGTACCGATTACTTCCACGACTTTGGCTGCGATGATGGAGCCGATTTCTCCACACACTTTCAGTGGCATTCCGAGCGAGTGTGCATACAAGAATCCTGCCGCGTAAGTGTCTCCGGCACCTGTGGCGTCGATAGTTTTTGCCGGCCAAGCTTCGATATAGTGATACTCATCTCCGCTCTTGAGCATTGACCCGTCCTTTCCTACTTTCACGACGGCAATCTTGCAGTGGCGGGCGATCTCATCGAGGGCCTCTCGCGGCTGCATCTTGGTGAAGGCCTTGGCCTCGGACTCGTTCGCGAATACGATGTCTACATAGCGGTCGACGATGTCATGGAGGAAGGCGTCGTTGGATTCCACCACGTTGTATGAAGCCATGTCGAGTGAGATGATGCATCCGGCCTCATGTGCCATTTCCACGGCTTTGCGGATAAGTGCCTGGTTCTGAACGAGGTATCCTTCGATATGGAAGTAGTCATATCCTTCGAAGTATTCCGGTTTCAGGTCTTCTGGAACCATCTCGAGCGCTGCTCCCATGTAGTTTGCGAATGTTCTTTCGGCATTGGCCCCGGACACGAAGACCATGGATCTGCCCGAAGGGTTCTTGCCTTTCAGGAGCAATGTCTTTACGCCGTACTGCTCTTCGTCGCTTTTGAACAGGTGTCCGAGTTCGTCTTCGCCGACTTTGCCGATAAATGCTGATGTCATGCCAAAGATGGCTGTGCAGGTGATGGTGTTGGCCGCAGAGCCTCCTGCTACATAGTGAAGTCCGTATGGTTTAAGGCTTTCGAAGATTTTGTTTCCGGTTTCCATATCCACGAACTGCATGCTGCCTTTCGGGAGGTGGTACATTTTCAGGAATGTGTCGTCAGGAAGGACGGCCAATATGTCTGTGAGGGCATTTCCTATGCCTAAGATGGATTTTTTCTTCATGGTTTGTATATGTTGCTGGCGTTAGGCCAAGAGTACAAATATAACAAAAAAAAGATAGGCGGAGAAATTTCCGCCTATCTGTATGGGGTTTAGGGTTAGAATTGTTGGGATATATGTTTCTATGTAGTTACGATTAATTACTTTTGCTCGTTTTGGCCAGGTTCTCGGCAGGGATACATATAATTCTTTATGTTGCAATACAATATCCCCACTTGAAATTATTTTTTTAACAGCATCGTAATTAATACTAAACTAGACATTTTCAAGTTGGTGCTAGCGCTTAACTTAGACATGGCTGCCGCTGCCGGTCGGCGCGGGGCTCTGTTATAAGTTGTTGATAATGAGCTGGTTCAGAAGTGACGCCGTGCCGACGGCCTATTTTTGGGTGGGGTCGGCACGGCGCATTAGTATAACTCATTGATAATCAATATCTACATAATCTCGGGCGCGCCGACCCCTGAGGCCCGCGTTGTTAGCATCTCCGTTATAAATCCACACGTCGATGCGTCAGGAGGTCGGAACTCAGGCCGCGAATTACGCAGTACCTGAGCGGACGAGTCCGAGCCTCCTGACGCCACCATATCTGCCGTTTATGATGAAAAACCAAGCCGCCTATCGACACCTACAATCCAAGCTCGATCTGGAACCGTACCCCGAATCTGTCGTAATCATTCGAAATAGCATCTTTCATAGCATTATACGACAAATCCAGCTGCACCTTCAAACTGTGACCTATAATATAACGCGTCAGACCTACAGTACTCTGATTCCAAACCTTGTACCCTGCGAAATCCCTAATGCAGCCATCTGGCAAAATCGTGGAATTCCGGACCGCTACCTCCCACTTCTTGTCGAACAAATAACTGGCCTGAAAATTCGCGCCTTGACCGGTAAATATAAATGCATCTGAAGAATTTACATCCGAAGGATTTGACGCATAACGCCCCATAAAATCGGCATTGACAGCGAACCCTCTGTATTTCAGCGCGATATCGGCATAATACCCGCCGATATTGCTGGTCCCGTCGAGCAAACTACCCTTGAAACCTTGACCCAGGCAAGCATTCTGGTTGAACGAATAACCCGCTCCGACCATCAGCTTCAGACTATTCTCATAATAGGTATCACCCTCAGTATACTCACCCTTTGCGTGGAACTTACCGAACGGGAAAAACTCCACCCTTCCGGTATAAGCCAGACCATTATCGGAAGATTTCCTCCAATTCGCTCCCTCGCCCAAAGTCACCGAAGCGAAAGAAGAAAACGCAAAACCGTCCACACCGCCGCGGTGATACTCCCCGAACAAACCGAAATCACGATCTCCGCCGAACGTACTGTTCACGATACTCCTGTCCACAAACTGCAACGCACTGGACGAATTAATCCTCGCCCTGTTAGTCTTGAGCTTCGTCTGACCGAAACCGATACTCCACGAACCGTTCGGCTTATAGTAAATAATACCGTCCTTCACGATATTCGTAGTCCCGTTCGGTGTCGGCTTCGCATCACTGCCGGAAAAACCTAACTGAATGGAATAGATTAACTTAGGCGAAAAAACATAACCGTCGAACCTTAATCTAAGACGCCTGATCTGCGCCTCCGTTTCCGTAATCGACATATGCCGGTCGAACGTTGCTCCGGCCAAATTCTGCATCCTGAACCTGATTGTCGTTTTGAAAGACTCGTCGTTCGGAGCGAAAGTCAGACCCTTGCCGATTTCGATGTTCGGCATATTCTCCAACTGTTCCTTCACCTCGTCCGCCAGCGCCTCGTCGATATACTGTCTCAATGCTGTTTTGTCCCATGCAGTGCTGTCTGCGCGAGTCTGTCCTGCCGCTGATCCGATGCCGATAAAGGTTGTTGTCAATGCCAATGCAACCCGGAAAAGAGATATTTGCTTCATTCGTTTACGTGTTTCGTTTTGATACTGAACTGCAAATCTATGATTATTTTAGCACAAAACGAAAAAATCTTATATTTGTGAACAGTTGAGCATTAGTTGATGACGATTTTTAATCCTGAACATGATTTATGCATAGCCAACGGTGACGCGAACTTCGTGCCGCCCGCCTCTGCATTGGAATTCGGAAAAGACTGTTCCGGATTAGTCGATTGGATAGTGGAAACATCTGATGATGAGATAGTTCCGTGGGGTTGGGATGCCGTCCTGAAACGCCGTCTGGAAAGATCCGGCATCGCCCCTGAAAAGCTGCCGCCAGACCAATTCGTCGCCTCCGTGCGGGCCCTTTCGGGCAGAGGAATTGCGTTTCGTGTCAATGCCGATGTCCATCGTCTTGTATGTTCCGCCCATCCGTCCATGCTGCACATTCTTTCTGAACCCGATTCTGTCGTGGAACTCCATGATGTAGAAGACGTTGTGCGTTATGTAAACTTGTTTGGAGATGCTGTCATGAAATCTCCATTGTCAGGAAGTGGCAAAGGTCTCAGGTGGGGCAGGGCCGGAGAATTGTCACAGAGTGATCTCGGTTGGTGTAAAAATGTCATAACCAGACAGGGGAGTGTCATGGTGGAAAAGCGACGTGAAGTGGTCCAGGACTTTGCCATGTTGTTCCATGTGGGGGAGTCTTCCGTAGAGTTCGAAGGTTACTCTATGTTCTTCAGTGACAACGGAATATACAAGGGGAATATCCTCGCTTCCGACGAATGGATACTGGCAGAACTGTCCCGCTACGTGCCGGCAGCATTGATCCTGAACATTAAGGCAGCATTGACAAAAACAATAGCAGGGACTTTTGTGGGGAAGTACAGCGGTTTTCTGGGCGTCGATATGTTCATTTTTCGCGAGGCGGGGACTTTCAGGCTCGCGCATTGCGTCGAAATCAATGTGCGCATGACGATGGGGCTTCTGGCCAGGCGCCTGTACGACAATCATTTGGAGCGGCTGGTGGGTCCTGGCGACCTGGATGGACGGTATCAGATGTGCGTGGAGTTTTCGCCGCGTCGGGGTGACCTGTTTGCCAGGCGGGACGAGGCTGTGGCGTCGCTTACGGATGTCACTCCGGATTCGCGCTACGCGGTGTGGGTCCGCTCATATGAAATATTGTCATAGTCAAATTGGCAGTCATAATTGTCAGGTTCTGAAATGGCACATAAGTTGCATATCCTTATGTAAATACACCTTAATAAGGCGGTTATGAAATTATGTTTTTAAATTTTAATAATTATGATTACCGAAAAATTACAGAATGCGGTAAACGATCAGATTGCCGCTGAGTTATGGTCTTCAAATCTGTATCTTCAGATGGCTTTCTACTTTGAGAAAGAGGGTTGGAATGGTTTTGCACATTGGATGTACAAACAGTCTGATGAAGAGAGGGAGCATGCTATAAAGCTCGCTAATTATCTTACTAAACGCGGTGGTTCAGCTCTGGTAAATATGATCGATGTCGTTCCAACTGGTTGGGGCAGTGTCAAAGAGGTTTTTGCCAGTGTGGCTGATCATGAGCGTCACGTATCTAAACTTATTGATGATCTTGTAGATGTTGCTTCTGCCGAGAAAGATAAGGCAACACAGGACTTCCTTTGGGGATTTGTCCGTGAGCAGGTAGAGGAAGAGGCTTCTGTCGACGCTATCGTAAATAAAATCGAGAAATGCGGCGAAAGCGGACTGATTTATTTGGATTCCGAACTTGCTAACAGGTAGTTTTTAAACCATAGTTATATAGTGGCCTCGGCTGATTTCAGTCGGGGCCTTTTTGTTAAGTTATCATTTGGCGGATTGCACGAAATAGGGTCATGGGGGGGGGAACCCTGTGTATGTCCACCGGAAATCATCAGCACCGACCAAGGAATTGGGCACAAATCCCGGCGCATATCTATGCGATGGCGCGGATGATCTTTGCCGGATTGGACTTCAGACTCTTTGAAATGACCGCCGATACAATGACGTTCGTGTCAATAACGGCGTAGAATTTATCTTCCATTGCGCACCTCCTGAATCTCGGCGTTTATCTCTTCAAGTGACATGTCCTGGATTCCTGCCTCGGCAGCTGCTGCTCTCATCTCGAGGAAAGCGACCCAAGCGTCCTTGTTGATCTGTTCTTTGGTTGATGCCTTGATCTCAAACGGAATGCGTCTTTCACGTACAACGGTCTTCATGAATACAGTGATTGCTGCTGTGCTGGTGAAACCGAAATCATCGCAGATGCTATCGAAATTTTTCTTGAGAGTATCATCAACTCTCATTGATAATGTTGCCTGTGCCATAGTTGTAGATCTTAATATGTATTGACAAATATAATACGTTGTGTTGTAATTTGCAAACAATATGCCGAATTGAGTCGAAGCTTGGGGTGGTTTCTAGTTAACCCTACATGTTCAACCTGACTCAATAAATGGCCCAATAAAATTGACCGAAAGACAGGAGCTGATTTTGCAAATGTTTGCTGAGGACAAAAGTCTGAGTAGAGAAAGGATATGCGAAAAGACGGGATTATCAGATGGTAAAATCAAACGCGAGATTGCATTCCTAAAAAAGTCAGGATATCTGGAACGTATAGGGAGCCTTAAATACTATCTTTTTAGACTACAGAAAATCTATGCGTAATACACAGGGTTTTCCCCCTGACCCCGGACTCCTCAAGAGCCTTGTCTAGAGCCAAAAGCCGCTTCTCGAGGTTGTCCGGGTGATTATACGCCGATGCGCCGTGCATAGGAATGCACAGCGCAAGAACCAAAATGATATTTTTTAGACCTGTCCCTTTCATAGCGAGGAGCAAGTTAGCAAATAATGCGGATTTCTACAAATTCCGTCAGTCAAGATAGAACCAATTAAAATCGACTCGCCCGTCCTTATGTGTGAGACGAATCGTGTGTTTACCCTTCTCGAGGTACAAGCCATCTATCCACTTGCATTTCCACTCGGAAGTCTTGTCGAAAGTGACAAATTGTTCTTTTCCTCCATCTACAGAAACAGCCATCACTCCCCCAAGGAGAGTTGATATGTAGCGAGCTCCGAGCGAGTAGGTCCCGGTTTTTTCAACCTCAATCTGATACTCAACCCACGCATCCTGCTGATAGCAAAGAATCATAAGTTCACCGGCAGAATCGGTACACGGACGCACTTTGAACACATCCTTCCATCCGGTCTGCACTCCACACATATTGTGGGCGACATAATGCTCTGCCGGAATGACTTCGTGCCTCCCATACCAACAGTTTTTATCGAATGAAGAAAAGTTCACATACACCCTTCCCAACTCAGTAAGTTCGGGAGAGGAAACATCACTATTCAACAATGATATGGCTCCCCACTTACCCGTTGCACGATGCATGAACCATGAATATCCGTCCACATTGCTGTCCGTCTCAAGCATGTTGAGAACATCGGACATAAACGAAATCTGCTCGGTGACACTGTTTGTGATGCTACCGTTCGCATGACAAAACTCGGTCATAAATACCGGTTTGCCGTACTTGTCGAACTTGCGTATCATCGCTCGCATTCCGCTCACGTTCGGCATATAGCAGTGAAGAGCAATCGCATCGAAGGCATCGTTCCCTATTCCGTCGCAGGCAACAAACTCGTCAAGCCAGACCTCGGGGTCGTGATAGCCCGAGAGTGTGCCGTAATTCAATGCCGGAGACATCAATTTCATTCCGATTTCCTTGGAAAACGCCCTCAACTCCGGCCAAGTCTTGGCAGCCACAGACGGCACCATATTGGCCTGGTCAACAAGGTTCGGCTCGTTGTAACCCAGAATATATCCCGTGGAAGGATAATCATTCTTGAGGCGACTGATATTGTCCTTGTTCAGTCCGGCATTCCAAACCATCGGATAAAACTCCATCCCCGCCCCGTAAATGGCTGAAGCATCCGCGGGATAGTTGTGGGACCAATTATAGTCCCAACTGACTCCCGGAGCGAGCAAGCGGGCATCTGAAGAAATCTGAAGGTTGCCACAGACTCCCCTCTTTGCACTGCGTGCCTGCTTTGTCCTGACTCGGAAGACATTAAAGTCTTCCTCGTGCGTCATTGAAGGCTCACTCTGACAAGACACTACAACAGGCGCGGCAGTGATAAGGGATAGCAACAGAATGATTATTCTGCTCATTCTTTTTCAACTATTTTTTGTACCAGAAAATGGCGTCAACATCCAGAGTGGTAGGGTAACCATTGGTTCCCTGAGTCCACTGGAGCACGTTTACAGAAGATGCATTATATTTTTCTCCCGCCATAAATGCTGAAACAGGAATTTCGATTTCGTGCCATTCGCCATCTCTTTTGAAACCGTAAGCAGCTTTCTCGTCCCCAATGGTAATAGTAGCGTCAAGCATTCCGAGGCTGTACTCGCCTGCAGCAGTTCCTTTCATTGCAATATGGAGAGTGTAGTCGGCTGTAATTCCCTTAAGAACTTCACGGCGCTTTGCGGACTCAGCCTTCTCCTCATCGGTAAGACCTTCTGCAAGACGGAACGCATAACCAAACCAGCCACTGGCAGTCTTAATTGAGAACCAGTCAGCAACAACTCCGAAGAAGTTAGGACCAGAAGGGGTACCAACCGCTCCGCCATTCCACCAGTCAAAGAAGAGAGTTCCGGTATCCGGTTCTCCATACACACCGTCAGCAGGCATAAAGTACTTGATCTTCTTCTCGATTTTCTTTATGGTAGTCTCATCCATAGAAATGATGATGTAGTCCGAGCCTTGGAGACAAGGATAAACCTTGCTCGGTTTTGAAGTTACAAAACCTTTTTTCGAGAATCCGAAAGAAGGCTCATATACTACAGCCAGATATTCGGTGTCGGCATTGAGCCCCTCGAAAACCTCAGCAGCATTGCCCTTGAGCTTCTTTGCTGTTTCAGGAACGGCTTCTTTGTAGGCAGACTCCTCAACGACCCAAAGGCTGTACTCTGCAGCAGCATCGTTTACCTCAACGCTGACCTTTACTGAATTTTCCGTAACCTCGGAAGTCTTTACGATGCAGTCGAAAGCATCACCCTTGACTTCTGACTTCTTGCATGACGCAAGAGAAAGAATAGTTGCCGCACAAAGCAGCAAACTTGAAATCTTTTTCATAAAACGTGTATTTAAGTGGTTTATAATTAATTTATTGTCATCCGTATTCTAATACCCCGGATTCTGCTCCAGACCCGCAATGCGGACTTCCTCTTGAGGAATAGGCATAAGATAGTGGCAATCCTTGAATTCGTTCATATCATCTCCGTCAAGGAGTTCGAACCTGCTTGCGTCAATTCCGCTGATGAAAGGATATTCCGCTTTGAGTGAGCTCCAATTCGCAATTTTAAACTTCTCGCGATAGGCATTCATTGTCTCTTTGGCAATCCCCCAGCGGCAGAGGTCAAACCAGCGGTGGCCCTCCATTGCCAACTCCACCCTGCGCTCGTGCCTTAGAGACTCACGTGTCGCCTCTACTTCAGGGAGTGAAGCACTTGCGCGATGACGCACTTTATTGATATATGTTTTTGCCAAATCAAGTTCTTTCCCACTTTCTATCGCAGCTTCGGCATACATAAGAAGTACATCAGCATAGCGGATTTCTTTCCAATTCAAGCCGGCACGAGATGGATGTCCGAGCTCCGGAAAGTCGAAACGCAACCCCTTCGCAACAGCCTCTGCCGATGCAGGATACTGCTCCTGCTGATATTTTCTGTTGTAAAAATAGTTTGCATATTGAATCTCTGCCGTTTCGTTCTCAACCTCGGAAGGAAGCTGCTGGAGGATGGTCCAGTCACGGCGCGGGTCACCGATCTCATATTCTGCATACAAATCCCAAGTCGGGCGATCATATCCCCAACCGGAAACGCCTCCGACTTTAGCGGAACGCGGACGCATCATCACAGTGGAGAATGTTCCCCTGGTAAAACCGAATCCCCCGTAATCGGAGTACATATCCTCAACATAGTTGATTTCAAAAACCGACTCTATATTCCATTCGTTTTCCGGAAGGAATTGGGAGAAATAATCGGGTGCAAGGTCATATTTCCCGGAACCGATGATTGACTTTCCCCATTTGAGTACCTCGTCGTAGTTCTTTCTGTAGAGATTCACTTTCATCAGAAGAGCATCGGCTGCACCCTTTGTCGCACGGCCAAGTTCTGTTGCGGCATATTCGTCACATTTCGGAAGTACAGCCTCAGCGCTTTCAAGGTCAGAAATTATGAGTCCATAAATTTTCTCTGCACTCTCGCGCTGTTTTTTCCAGTCACGAGAATCCAAAATCGGCTCAGTAGTGTAAGGAACTCCGCCGAAAAGACGAACAAGGCGGAAATAATAAAATGCACGCATAAATCTGGCCTCGGCAATGAAACGGCTACGGTCAGTTTCCGTCATATCTTCCGGAAGCGTCATTTCACGAATAGAGGCTATCGCCTGATTGCAGCGGCCGATGCCGATGAACTGCGCATTGTAAAAAGCCTCAAGAAGGCCATTGCTCGGAACCACCTGGAATTTGCAGATGTCGAATGCAGCCGGCATATCCTTGAGATACTCTCCTCCCTTGATTGCGTCGTCCGAAGCAATGTCCCCGATGAGCCATTCGTTGCAGTAGGTTCCTCCGAGATTCCATGTCATTGGGACGTAACATCCGTTCACGGCCTGCTCCGCAGCATTTCTGGTGACGAAGAAGTCGCCGAGCTTGGATTCGTTAGGCTGTTCTTCCCGTAGCCATTTGTTGCAGGAAGTCAGGCAGAGACCGAGAGTCAAAGCATATATCAAATATCTGAGTTTCATTATTGTTGTGGTTTAGAAGTTCAGTGATGTTCCGAAAAGAATTGTACGTGACTGTGGGTAGTTTCCCCAATCTACACCTCCGCTGACCTCAGGGTCATATCCGCTGTACTTTGTGAATGTAAGCAGATTGTTGGCGGAAACATAAAACCTCCAAGACGATACGTGGAATTTCCTCGTGAGATTGTTCGGAATGGTGTAACCCAACTGGATATTCTTCAAACGCAGATAGGATCCGCTCTCGACGAAACGTGAATTCGCGTCATAGTTTCTGGAAGAGCCTGAAGGATTCGGAATTATGCCATCGGTGGATGTCGGAGTCCAGACATTACGCATAGCTGTACTCAGCGTAGATTGCCTTCCGTCTCCTTCAGTCTGACGACGAAGTGCGTTGTAAATCTTATTGCCATAAACTCCCTGAAGGAACATCGAAAAGTCGAATCCTTTCCAATTCATCGTAAGATTGAGACCATAGGAGAGCCACGGGAAAGGATTTCCGATGTTCACCATGTCGTTGGTGTCTATGAGCCCGTCGCCATTCTGATCCTTATAGCGGGCGTCTCCCGCGTGTTCTGTGATGTTGGAAGTACCGAACTGATGCTCCTTGACTTCCTCATCGGACTGATATATTCCTTCATATTCCCAGCCCCATAGACAGAAGAGAGGAAGTCCCTCATCGCACATTGTAAAGCCTCCCTGGATTCTCTCGCCACCATTCAGATGGGTGAGACGGTTCTTAACGAGAGAGAGGTTGCCATTTATGTCGTAGCGAAAATCTCCAACGGCATTGGCGTGACCAAAAGTAAGTTCTATACCTTTGTTGCTTACAGTGCCGACATTCATAGTGCTTGAGTAAAGGTTTCCGACCGTAGCAGGCGCCTTTACGTTAAGGAGCATATCGTAGGTGTTTCGGATGTATGCGTCGATATTTCCGTAGAGTTTGCTGTTCCAAAAACCAAAATCGACTCCAAGGTTAATCTGTTCGGTATATTCCCATTTACCTCCTGTATTTACATAGGTTGTCACTGCCGCTCCGGGAACATATGCCGTGGACCAATTCGCGGTGGTGTTGCCAAAAGGATAGCTGACAAAGGTCAATCCCTGCATAATGGACTGCGTGAATGCCCCGTCACTGATTTTGTCGTTTCCAATCTGTCCCCAGCTGAGACGCAGTTTGAGATTGTCCAGAACATCCTTACTATTCTCCATAAAATGCTCCTGAGAAACTCTCCACGCTAAAGCGACAGATGGGAAATATCCCCAAGTATTGTTCGGGAACTTTGAAGAACCGTCCGCACGGAAATTTGCAGTGACGAGATAACGATTGTCGTAGCTGTAGAAGAAACGGCCCAAGAAAGACAGTCTCCTTGTCCTCGCAACTGCATCGCTGGAGTTTTTGTCCTCCGTTGTATTGGAGACATACCATCTGTTCGGGTCGGTCACAAGAAGAGTGGAGCCGTTGCCTGAAAGTGAATAATAGTTGTACTCCTCTGTAGTCTGACCGACCATAAACGAGACGTCGTGCTTGCCGGCGAACTTCTTGGCAAAAGTGAGAGTGTTTTCATAAAACATCTCGGTGCTACGTCCCAATGCCGCAGAAACTGAATTCTTGACATTGGTGTCATAGTCGGAGAAATGGTACTTCTCACGATAGCTGCGGTTTTGCCAACTATAGCGATTCATACTTATGCTTGACTTGAAAGTTAGCCACTCCCAAGGTTTGATTTCGAGATAGCCATTGGCAAGAAGGCGTTCGTCAGTATTGTTCGGGTGCGAAGTCTCAAGCTGAGTGAACGGATTGTACACGTTGGTGTAGTTTGTTGATGCTGCAATCTTTCCGCTGATATCCTCTCCCGATTTGGAAAGCGTTCCCGCAGGATAGTGAGTAGGGTCCCACGGAGCCATTGAAATCGCTTGGAAAAGCACACCGTTGTATTGGGCGTTATTGCCAAGTGAACGGGATTTCGAAGTAATGTAGGAAAGATTGGTTCCGAGCTTTAGCCACTTTGTGATTTCGTAAGAAGCGTTGGTTCTGAGAGTGAGACGGTTATAGAACGATTCCTTTATTGTTCCGTCTTGAGCAAAATAGCCTGCCGAGAGGGAATATTTGATTTTGTCTGTCCCTCCGTCAACGGATATGTGATAGTTCTGTATAGCCGCATTCTTGTGTTGAACCTCAGCCTGCCAATCAGTTTCCTGCGTCTCATAACTGAAGGTTTCCGGAGTGGCGTAATAATCACGTCCCAAACGGTAGGTGCTGAGCCAATTGGTGAAACCTCTTTTGAGTTCCTTTCGTTCCGCATCGGAATTACCGATTTTCACCATAGTTTCGACATATTCGTCCCTCTTCATCAAATCAAGAGTGCGCCATATATTTTGGACACCGCCGTAACAATCGAAGGAAACTTTGACCTTGCCTTCCGCACCGCTCTTGGTGGTGATGATTATGACTCCGTTCGCTCCACGGGAACCATAAATAGCCGAAGAAGACGCATCTTTAAGTATTTCCATTGAGGCGACATCGGCCGAGTTGAGGAATGAGATATCCTCAGTAATGACTCCATCCACCACATAGATTGGAGATGAGTTGTTCACTGTACCGACTCCACGGATTCGTACCTGCGCCGCCTGTCCCGGCTGTCCGGACTGGGCATTGACCGTCACTCCAGCAACACGTCCTTGCATCGCTTGGTCAACAGTCGCAACCGGAGCCACCTTGAGTTCATCAGCAGTGACAGAAGAAACAGCTCCAGTCACATCGCTTCGTTTGGTGGTTCCGTAACCGATTGCAACGACAGCATCAAGAGAGATTGCATCTGTCTCAAGCGAAACATTTTGAACACCGTCTTCCGTGACCTTGATTGTCTTTGAGATGTAGCCGAGACAAGAGTATTCGAGAGTCGTTCCCGGAGCAACGTTTATCTCGTAAGCCCCTTCCGCATCTGTCATCTCAGCGAGGTTAGCCCCCCTCGCCACAACTGCCGCATAATCAATCGGCAACTTTGTAGTGGCGTCAGTGACCTTGCCTTTTATTGTAATGTTCTGGGCTAAAGCATCATTAAACTGCCCCCCCCAAGTGAAAATCAGCAGAATTATGCTGAATGCAAGTAAAGACTTTTTCATTTATTGCGTTTTAGCGTTCTATACAATGTGATACGTCGTACTTCCTACCGATGCTTCATCGATTGCGAAACGACGATATGCAAAAGTAATGTTTTCATAATCACAAACATCCTATTTTCACGAAAAAGCAAACTCACAAAAACTCACACCATTGAGTATTAAGTAATTACGAAAAAGAAACCAACAAATCCGAGGGTACAAATAACCCTCCCGCGATGTTTCGCAGGAGGGAGAGATACTATGCTCAGGCGCTAAAAGCGTTGAAGAAACTCGATAAGATTCTGTTCCCGAGAAAGATTGAGTTTCTTGCGGAGACGATAGCGCGTCATCTCAACACTGCGGTATGTCAAATTCATCAAAGGAGCTATTTCCTTTGACGACAAATCCATCTTCAAATATGCGCAAAGTTTTTTGTCGCTTACTGTCAGTTCCGGAAAAGTATTGCCCAAACGGGTGAGGTACTCATCGTAAACGATATCAAAATTCTTTTCAAACTTTTTCCAATCGTCATCGTGGCGGATATTGCTGTCAATATTTTCCCTCATAGTGACGATGTGCCCGATTACATACTCCGGTTTTTCGCCGTTCCTCAACATCCTTTCGGTTTTGTTCAAGCCTTCCTGAATGTCCATAAGTTCCTCGTTTTTCCTCAGGAGATTCATTGTTGAGGTTGCAAGGTCATTGGCTTTATGCAGCAGATCGTTTTTCATCTGCTCCTCTTCCATTTCTTTCTCTTTACGGCGCGACACTTCCGCAATCCGCCTCCGGTATGCTGCCCGAGCGATATAATACAAGGCAACCAACAGGCATATAGCCAGGAAGGCATATAAAAAGTACGCCCAATTTGTCAGATACCAAGGGTGTTTGATAATAACATCCAATGCCGTCTCATCACTCTGTCCTGTGACGGCATTATAGGCACGGACACGGAAAACGTGATGTCCATAGGGCAGTTTCGTATAGTCTTTTGAGCAGGAAACTCCCGGAAGAGACCAGTCGGAGTCGTAACCCTCCATCAAACAGCTGTAGATTATCGCCTGCTCTTGTCTATACTCTACCATTCTGAATGTGAACCTGAGAGTATTTTCGTCCGGATTGAGTGTCCTTAATTCTGTTTCTTTGGAGAATGTATTCTCCAGCACCGTCGTCTCCTTGCCTCCCTTTATCACTCTCACCCTCCTGATTATCAGTGGAGTAACCTCAGGCTTGCGATTCTTGAGCATAGCGGTGTTTATAACCGAAAAACCGTCTTCTGTATTGATGAGGACTTTCCCCTCTTCCAGATAAAGCAGATTCTCGAATCCCAATGGACGACGCGAAGCCATATAACGAATCGAAAGGGAATCGAGACGATAATCTCCCGCATTGTCCCTATATCCCAAAGCCTGTACCGTGCCGGAAGAATAGAAATCATCCCCGTCCGGTAAAGGGAAAAGCCTCATCGCGACCGGAGTGAAATTGAACCGCCTGTTAAGACTGTCAACAGGAACGGCAAGATTGCGGCTGTTGTCGAATTCGTAAAAGCCTCCCTCGGTGGAAAACAGCACTTTCCCGCCCACAACATTCGGATAATTGTTGAATGATGTAGGAAATCCGTTCCGTTCGCCAAAATACTCGCAGGAAACAGCTTCGGTAAATTCTTTGTTGAAAGTCAGACGAAAAAGGCCCTTAACCCAATGCGCCAGCCACATCTTTCCATCGTCGAAACAAAACGACTTGCTCGCATCATCGGCCCCTTTTATGAAACCGGCGAATTTCCATTTTCCTCCAGGCGTTTTTGTAAGTCTGAAGAAATGGTCGTATGTACTCCCGACAAGCAAATCATCCTCGCCCGTCGGAGCATCGAGTTTCCACGTGCCGTTTAGAGGAATTGTAGATTCACTGCCATCGGGATACATTATATATATACCGGAATCGTGACAACAGAATAATTCTCCGTTACGGACAGACAAATCCCAAACCTGACTAATACCATTGTTGCAACGTGAATATATATTTTTCGCAGTCAAAGATTTATCAGTCACAAAAAGTCCCTGATTTGTCCCCAGATAGAGCTTCCCCTTCCACACGCACGAAGCATATCCCGTCCCTAAGACATCGTTGCCCGCGAACAATTCGCGTTCCGCCGCAGACAGGTTTATATATGCAACACCGTTGTCAAGCCCGGCCCATATATTCTTCTGTTCATCAAAGCGCAAACTAAGTACAGTATTGTTCCCCAAACCGGAATCCGTATTCAAATTATACCATTCACCACTCCTGTTGTTGTAGATAAAGACGCCGTTAGTGACTGTTCCGAAAGCAATGTTCTCCCCGTCAGTGGCGGCCGTATAGATTTTGTCGTTCCCAAGCTCGGAAGAAAAGGGATACTCTTTCTTTACCAGCTTACCGCTATCAAGAATAAAAACACCGTCAAGCCTCGTCACGAAACCAAGATTGTCGCCAATTTTCATAATCGCGCACACCCTCTTCTTTCTCAAAGACTCCGTTCCTTCGATGGCTTCAAACCTTCCTGAATTGAAATACAAACAACCCTCACCACTGACATAGATGTAGAGTTTGTCATCAATTACAGACGCGCAATAGATTCTTTTGTCAAAGCCATAGACTCTGACAGCATTGCCATCAAGCAGGTATATGTGCCTGTCGTCCTGAAACCAAACTTTTCCCCCGATTTTGCCAATACTCCAAATTTCAGTGGCTGTCACATCGAGCGTATCAAGCATCGAACGATAGACCGGAGCCTCACGACAATCCAATCCAAATTCAATCTTGCCGAGTTCATTCGTAGAACCGACATAAAGAACGGCATTGTCACGATCGTAGTAGAGCGAACGGACATTTGTTCTGTTGCGGTTGCGAAAAAGTGTCCACTCCCCCGAGTCGAACATAAGTACGCCGTCATTATTTGCAAAGAATGTCAATCTGTCCGGAGTGCAGGCCACGTCCCAATTCTGGGTAGCCGCGTGATAAACATCTTTCCTGAAATATCTGACTGAAGGGTTATGTGCCGCGATTGTTCCCTCAACAAATAGGGCGACGGTGAGTATAATCACCAGTATTGTTCTGTTGTGGTTCATCTTTCCGTCTATGGTTATGTGTTATAATGTCAACATTCTGTACTCAAGTTCATTCACCATCCAAGATGTGAGTTTATGAAAATGAGCTGTTGAGTTTTTGTGAGTACAAATATATTCAATCTTAAGAATTTTACAAATACTTTTGTATCGGTCAAACAGAACATAAAACTGATAATCATTATGCACTCTAAACAAAAAGGGACATTCCCTACAACTCCCCGCATACTCGCGGCTTTTTTGATGGCATTTTTCCTTATGGTCAGCTGTGGATGCTCGACCAAGATTGGACAACCGGTCTTGCCTGACTCGGAAGGCAACGGCTCTGAAACCGAGACGCCTGACGATAACAAACCCGACGAAAACAAACCGGGCGAAAACGAACAGACTCCCGATTCGGAAGGCTATGTTTTGATGTGGTCCGACGAGTTCGACTCAAACTCTCTTGACACCGGGAAATGGCGCATTGAAGTCAATGGAAACGGAGGAGGTAACGCCGAACTGCAATATTATGACGAGAGCGGAATTTCATTGGGAAAAGATTCCGAATACGGCAATTCAGCCCTCAAAATTACTGCAAAGCGTGAACAACGAAACGGCAAAGTTTTCGTGTCCGGACGCCTGAACACATCCGGACATTTCCAATTCTGCTATGGCAAAGTGGAGGGAAGGATACGTCTTCCACGTACAGCCAATGGTCTTTGGCCGGCATTCTGGCTTCTTGGAGCAGACTTTCAGACCAACTCGTGGCCACGTTGCGGTGAAATCGACATTATGGAAATGGGCAATGCGGAAGGCATCAAGAAAGGTACACAAGACCGTTTCTTCAACGGAGCTTGCCATTGGGGATACTACAAAGGAAGCGCTTATCCCAATTATGCGCACTCCACTACGAATTCCTATAGCATTCAGGACGGAAATTACCACACATACACACTGATTTGGACTCCACAGTCCGTGAAAATGTATCTCGACAGGGACCTTCATCCGAATGCTTCCCCTTATTATGAAATGGACATCGTAAACAAAGACGATGACTGGGGTGTGGGATACTATTTCCACCACGATTTCTTCATAATCCTGAACCTTGCTGTCGGCGGCTATTTCACCGGCATCCTTCAGCCCGAAGGCATAACTGCCCTTCCGAACAACGGTGACAGCGCTACAATGTTTGTCGATTGGGTGCGCGTATATCAGAAAAAACAATAACCATATAATATAACTCGAAAATGAGAATGAATCACTTATTGGGTGGGAAAACCTACATTTCCCCGGACATCCTGGTTCAGAGCCTGGATGTCGAACTCGGCTTTGCTGAATCTATGACCGGAAAATGGAACGACAGTTCCAATTCAAGTGCTGACTTTTCAGGCTTGTCCAATGTTTATGATGATGAATTTGAATAGGAGGATTGGCTTATGAAAAAGAACACATCAATTATTTTGTCAGCACTTCTGTCAACAACTGTTTTTGTTGCCTGCACAGAAAGGATTGAGGACACTATTGTCCCCGGTAAGACAAGGACTATTGAAGTTCGGGTAGAAACCGAAATCAACGACGAAAATACAAATGGAGCAGTCTCCAAGGCTACATGGCAAGATGGCAAAGGACTGCACTGGGCCACTGGTGAAGCTGCTGTTTTCGGACTCGCCGACAACAAAGGCAGCAACAATAATGCAGAATCGTTCACCCTCGGAACAGACGGAACGGCCAGTTTTACAGGCAGCGTAGCCGAGACTGCAAGCAAATTCCTGCCTTACTATCCCAAAGTCGGAGCAGCCGGTGGAAATGATGGTGACCTTACAATAAATTTCCCGATTGCTTCCATACAAACTCAGACAGAAGCCGGGAAAGTGGACGTTTCGGCCGACAAGATTGCCCTTACAGGAGTATCCCCCATTGAGCTTGAGGCTCAAACAAGTTATTCTGCTGCAATGACTATGCAATCTTCAATGGTAAGATTTATCATCTACTCTTCCAAGGGCTCTACTGATGCTGTAAAATCGGTATCTCTCACAACCTCTGAGAATGCCAAGATCAGTGGATTGTGGGTTGTCGTACAGCCTTGGAACGGAGAATCCCGCGCATTCATTGCGGGTGATCAGAAATCATCAGTCACGGTAAATCTGGGCACTGCCTACAATCTGGAGGGCGTAACGGGCAAAGATGATGCTTCCGGCATATATATGGGAGTTTGCCCTGCGAAAACAACGGGTTGCACTTATGTGGTGACTACCGACAAGGGAACATACAGCTTCGAGTCTTCAAAAGAGAAGGAATTCAAGGCCGGCACAATACACAATATCGCGCTCAACCTCGACAAGGGAGTATTCCAATCAACAGCAGAGGATGTCGTTTTCTATCCCAATGGCAGCGCCTCGCCTGCGCCTCAGAATGTGGACATGAATCAGCATATTCAATATCTCGGTGCTACCACCGCCACTTATGGAGGAGAGCCTGTCACAATGACTCCGGAAGACTGCGTTCTTGTGAGCGTCAATCCTGACGGCAGCGATGCTTCCGGTTGGGCTGTAGCCGATTGGGAAAACACCCATAATTACAACCTTCGGATAACGATTGCCAAAAACAAATCCACTTCGGATCGTTCTTGCAAAGTTTATATGGAATACAAGGGTATCCGTTCAAGAAATTTCATCAGTGTCCACCAGGACCCTGGCAACGGACTCCCTGTGATTACGCCGACGCTCACGCCAAAATTTGAAAGAGAAATATCCTATAAAGGAGAAATGGTTGAAGCCGCCACCCTTGAACTGAAGGTTGACGGGACAACGGTAACGGGAGCAGATGTCGATTCTTACGTTGCTGACAGCAAATATGGTATATCCATTTCTTGCGGAGGGGCAGCAGCCGTATGCAAGGAAGGCATTGTCAGCATTACTGTTCCGGAGAACAGTTCGTCCAGAACCAAATCGTTCAAGCTTATTGTAAAAACAGAGGACGGCTCAGCAGAATCTTCTTTCACTCAGGCAGCAAACCCTGCGGGAGAAACAGAGACACACACATTTGAATATGATGTAAGAGCGAATGAGCCGGAAACTGCAAAACCGGGATTTGGAAATACCGCAGTATCATTGCAGTTGTATCATTTCTCAAACATCAAAATCGATGGCACTGCATACCCGGCAGGAACAATGAAGAACATTCCTGAAGACCTGCAGAATGCACTGATTGAACACGCATTGAAACTTACTGACTTGGAGAAGGAAGATATTGGCAATCAGGTCGGACCTCAATACACTGCGGAAGAAATGAAGACATTCGTATCATTCACCCCTGTTGTTGACGATGGCGCCGAAATGCACGTTAACGTCAATTTGACTGCAAACACTACGGGACAGTTCCGTAATTTCAAGATAATATCATATAATTCGGACGGCAGCATATACAGAACAAACAAATATTTCCAGGTTCAGTAACGCAGATTCGCGTCAAAAACATAGTCCGGACATATACATAGTATTCAATCCCCCACAGACGTCGCTCATCTGTGGGGGATTGCACTTTTAACATTCTTTCACGAAACGCTCACGAAATGACGATGAAAAATTACTAAATCACCGCTTTGTACCGCTTAAACGTTTTATCTGGAACCAAATCGCTCGAACCGGTTACGGAGGCCTTGGCACAAGACATTGTCAGTCAAAGCAACTTGATTGCGATATGGGCGCAGGCCTCAGCATCGGCCAGGGCATGATGGTGATTGGTCAGGTCATAACCGCAGGCTGCGGCAACCGTCTGCAGCTGATGGTCAGGCAGACAGCAGCCGAAATGATTACGGGAGGCAGAAAGGGTATCATGGAACTCATATTCAGGATAATCCATCTGATACACTTTGAAAACCTCTCTCAGACATCCTTCATCGAACCGGCTGTTGTGCGCCACAAGCGGAAGGCCCTCAATCTTCGGAACTATCTTCTCCCAGACATACGGAAAAACCGGAGCATCTTCAGTATCTTCTTCGGTCAGCCCGTGGACTTGCTGGCAGAACCACTTATAGTATTCCGGCTCCGGATGTATCAGACTATAGAAAGAGTCCACGATTTGACTGTCACGGACAATCACCACTCCAACGCTGCACACGCTGGAGCGGCACTCATTGGCCGTCTCGAAATCAATCGCTGCAAAATCTGTCATACTCTACTTATTTTTGTCAATGCAAATGTATGAAGATTCGCCGAAAAATACTGGCAGTAAGAATCATTATAATTGTAATTGACAAAATGTGGGAGAATTTGTATTTTTGCATTGTTACTACATAAGAATGAAATCATGAATCCTATTTTGGCGACACTTCTGATACCATTTCTCGGCACTGCATTAGGGGCATCTTTCGTATTTCTCATGAAGCGCGACATGCCGGCATTGATGCAAAAGTTCCTGTTGGGGTTCGCGTCAGGCGTAATGGTTGCGGCATCGGTATGGTCATTGATAATCCCGGCCATGAATATGGGCGAGGGCCCCGCTGCTGTAGTGCCTCCTACCATTGGCCTGCTCGCAGGCTTCGCCTTTCTGCTGATCATCGACTACATCACGCCGCACATTCACATCAGCGGAGAAGCGGAGGGGCCCCGAAGTCGCCTGTCTAGAACCGCCAAACTGGCATTGGCAGTAACAATTCACAATTTCCCGGAGGGAATGGCTGTCGGAGTCGCGCTTGCCGGGGCCCTTACGGCAGATTTCAATATTGCCGGAGCTCTTGCCCTTTCATTGGGAATCGCGATCCAGAACATTCCGGAAGGAGCGATTATATCAATGCCACTGCGCGCGGCCGGAAACTCACGCTGGAAATCCTTCTGCATAGGGACATTGAGCGGAATCGTAGAACCGATAGGCGGCGGTCTCGTATTGCTTTTGGCGACGTCAATTCTCGGCATCATGCCATACATGCTGGCTTTTGCAGCAGGAGCCATGCTCTATGTGGTGGTAGAAGAACTGGTTCCCGAATACTCCCAGGGTGAGCACTCCAACATTGGCACAATAGGATTCGCTCTTGGCTTTGCCCTTATGATGGTTCTGGATGTAGTCCTGGGATGAAGTGTTTGCTGCAGGCAATATTTATGACGATTACTTATTTGCGTATTCCGAGGGCTTTCAGCACGAGGCCTTCCATAACTGCATATCCTTCAGCATTCGGATGCACAGTATCACCGGAATAGACTGCCGGCATCTTACCGTCAGCATCTGCAAATGCCTCATAATAGTCAATGACCTTGATTCCTGCCTCACGAGCATATTCTTTCAGCATTGAATTGAACGCCTGAACATCCGGCAGCGGATTTTCGATTTCCGGTCTCCAGCTGAATTTATAGGATGGGAGCAATGTACAGATGATCGGGCGGATTTTGTTTGACTTGGCGATCTGGCACATTGACCTGATACTTCCGAGCATCGACTTGAGATCCGGCGCATAGCCTGCGTTCTTGGCAATGTCGTTGATTCCGCAGAGTATCACCACGTACTTAGGCGCGAGTGAGACCACGTCCTGCTGCATTCTGACGAGAATCTGGGATGTAGTCTGCCCACTTATGCCGCGGCCTGCCAGATTGTTCTCCTTGAAGAAATCCGGATGCGTTTTCGGCCATGAGTCCGTAATGGAGTCGCCATACAGGACGGCAAGAGGTTTTTCTGACAATGCTGAGTTCGCTTCAGAGTATCTTCCGAACTGTGCCCAGTCCTGAGGGCGGTTCTGTGCCAATGCCAAATTTTTGTTCATGGACAACCAGTCAAGTCATTCCGTCCCGCGAAAACGTTTTAAACGGTACAATCCGGTGATTTTTTGCCGCTTTGTACCGTTTTAACGTTTTATCTGGAACCAAATCGCACGAACCGGTTCCGGCGGCCTTAGCATAAGACCTTGTCAGTCATAGCAACTTGATTGCAATATGGGCGCATATTCTTTAGGCTGATGCTATCGTTTATATGAACCGTCCGGTCGCGCTGTCCTTCGCTGCGCGGATCCGGTCCGGCGTGCCGGTCGCGACTATCCTTCCGCCTTCGGAGCCCCCACCGGGGCCCATGTCAATGATATAGTCGGCGTTGCGGATGACATCAAGGTCATGTTCAATGACAATGACGGTGGCGCCGTGGTCAATAAGGCTCTGGAATACATTCAGGAGCGTCATCACGTCTGACGGGTGAAGGCCGATGGTCGGTTCGTCGAACACGAAAACGGAATCGCCCTGTCCCCTGCCCATCTCGCTGGCCAGTTTAAGTCTCTGGGCCTCACCGCCGGACAGACTCGGGGTTTCCTCTCCCAATGTCAGATAACCGAGGCCCAGGTCACGCAATACCCTGAGTCGCTGGCTGATAAGCTTCAGGTCCGCACAGGCGTCAAGGGCGGAATTGATATCCATGTCCATCAGTTCCGGAAGCGAATGGAATTCTCCGGCGGAGTTCTCTCTCCTTATACTTCCTGCGATTTTCGAATATCTGGATCCACGGCAATCCGGGCACGGGATATCCACATCCGGAAGAAACTGCACATCAAGGCTTATCACTCCTGTGCCGTCACAAGTAGGACACCTCAACTTGCCTGTATTATATGAAAAGTCACCATCCTTGTAGCCGTGCTTCTTCGCATCCGGAGTCTTGGCAAACACTTTCCTGAGTTCATCATGGACATTGGCATAAGTAGCTACGGTGGAACGGACATTGATACCGATAGGAGAAGCGTCGATGAGCTTGACCTGACGGATTCCGTCAGCCTCGATTGACTTCACGTGCGCCGGCAGATTGTGGCCTGAGATTTTTGCCTGCAAAGCGGGGATGAGGCTTTCCAGCACCATGGTGGTCTTTCCTGAACCGGAAACTCCGGTGACCACAGTAAGGCGTCCTTTGGGAATCTCGACACTGAGCGGTTTTACTGTATGGATGGCATCGGTCGTCATCGTTATCTTCCCGTCATTGAACATGCCTGTGGCCTCGACCTGCTGTCTTACTTTAATGGAAGCCTTGCCTGAAAGGAACGGACCGATCTTCGATAGATCATTGGCCTCAATGTCATTGACAGTCCCCTGCGCCATCACCTTGCCGCCGTCCGAGCCGGCTCCGGGCCCCATTTCGATCATCCAGTCGGATTTGGCCAGGATTTGCGTGTCATGATCCACCAGCACCACAGAATTTCCGTCAGCGATCAAGTCATCCATCACACCGCAAAGGCCAATGATGTTCGACGGATGCAGGCCGATTGACGGTTCATCCAAGACGTACAGGACTCCTGTAGTGCGGTTCCGAACGGCTCTGGCAAGCTGCATTCTCTGCCGCTCCCCTGTCGAGAGAGTCGATGCCGAACGGTCCAGGGCCAGATAACCTATTCCCAAGTCCATCAACCGTTTAGCTGCAGCGAGAAAAGAATCGCAGATGCTTTTGGCCATAGGTTTCATTTCTTCCGGCAGCGAAGCGGGCACGCCTTTTACCCATTCTACACTCTCCGTGAGAGTCATCTTACATGCATCGGCCAGGGATATTCCCCTGAGCCTCGGCGCCCTGGCCGAGTCGGAAAGCCTAGTGCCTCCGCAGTCCGGGCAGACATTGAGCTTTAAAAACTTCTCAACCCTTTTCATGCCTTTCTCGTCCTTGACCTTCGCCAATGCGTTCTCAACAGTGTATGTGGCATTGAAAAAAGTGAAATCCAGCTCGGCCGCGTCATTGGAATTCTTGGCCTTGTAGAGTATGTGCTTTTTCTCGGCCGGACCATGAAGGACAATGTCTTTCTCCTTGTCTGTCAAGTCTTTGAAAGGAACATCGGTGCGTACGCCCATTGCCCTGCAGACATCCTTCATGAGCGACCACATCAGCGTGTTCCATGGAGCGACCGCCCCTTCGTCTATCGTAAGGTTCCCATCAGGGATGAGTGTGGATTCGTCAACTGTACGGACAGTTCCGGTGCCGTCGCATTTCCGACAGGCCCCCTGGCTGTTGAACGCCAAGTCTTCTGCTCCCGGAGGATAGAAATGCGCTCCGCACACGGGACAGACAAGATCTTTTCCTGCGGCTACCCGCAAGGAGGGTTCCACATAGTGTCCGTTGGGGCATCTGTGGCTGGCCAGCCTGGAGAACATAAGCCTGAGGCTGTTGAGCAGTTCCGTCCCCGTGCCGAAAGTGCTGCGTATGCCCGGAATTGCCAGTCTCTGATGCATTGCGAGAGCGGCCGGGACATACAGCACCTCATCCACATCGGCTCTTGCGGCCTGCGTCATTCTTCTTCTCGTATATGTCGAAAGTGACTCAAGATAACGCCTTGAGCCTTCTGAATACAGAACTCCAAGCGCCAGCGAGGACTTTCCCGATCCCGATACGCCGGCAATTCCTACTATCTTTCCAAGCGGAATGTCAACATCAATATTTTTCAGGTTGTGCACCCTGGCGCCACGCACCAATATCTTATCCGGATTTTTCATTGACTCAAATAATTGCTGCCTTGAATTTAGCGAAAATAGCACAAACGACAAAAAACGGGTTGATTTAAAATTTTTTCGCTTATCCTGTGGTGAATTGCGAATCAAGTTCCAGAGTCTGCGGACAAAAATGAGCCGACCTCGTCAAAATTAGGTTCATACTTCATCTGGGATAGGCAGGGAGATATTCCCGCCGCCTTGAATAAATGGATGGAGGCTATTCCAGATGGAAACAAGGACACATTCGGGACGAACAACAAGAAGACGAACAAAAACAGTATTATTTCCCGTAGAGCAATTCCACGTCAGACTTGATGGCTTCCGGTGCGAAATCCGGAATGAACTTCCAGGAGCCAATGACATCAGGGTCTCCCACCACGGCAGGATCTATGGAACCGTATTTCTTGAGATAATGGTACAGGATTGTCCTGAATTCTGGCCCACGGTAAATAATCCTATCTGCTACAGACTGCGCATCCATAAGGCCGGCAGCCTTCAAAAGCCCACCAGCACCATCTGAACGGTATGAAGTCACAGCTACCGAATAATCTTTATCCATATCAAACGGACTACCGTCGGCCATACCGGAAATCGTCACCCGTGAGCCGTAAGGCTTAGTTACGTCCACGGTGTAGCAGATTCCCGCGGCAGAATCGAAATTGGCTGGACTTTTGGCAAGTTTCCACTTCATGCCGCCTGTGGAATAGTCCTTCGTCTGTTTGATCTTGAGAAGATGAGTACCTTCCGCCGGTCCCGGCACCGTGTTGATCCATGCCTCATAGCTTGCCTCAAGATACCGAAGGATCTCGGCGCCGGTCAAGCGCAGGACAATCAGCTTGTTGCCATAAGGATAGATCTTGCGGATATCCTGAAAACGCACCTCCCCGGCAGGAACCTTGCCGTCAATGAGAAGCGTCGCCGAAAGCGAGATGTCGACCGGCCAGGCGCTGAAAGCAAGGGTGTGAAGGAAGTTCATGTAGTCACACTGGCGATAATAGAACTCCCTGGACACCAAATCTTTCCGGACCACGCCTACATGGCTGACATTAAAGTCACGTACTTTCTCGTACTCAGGCTTGAAGGTCTCCTCCATGGCTGTGTCATAATCATCCACCATTAAGGATTTCACTTCGGCGGATAGCGTACGGCTGATTACCTTCCCCCCTTTCACGACAAGCTTGATATCTGCAAGACCCGCATACTGACCGGCCTTGCCGCAATCCAGCACGACGATGCTGTCAGTTTTCTGCACCTCGTTGTAGTGATCGTGGCCTGTGACAAGTACATCGACTCCCTTTAGGTTGTTGAACAGGTCAAGCCCCTGCCTCTCAAGGTTCATTCCGTTACCCTTACCCATCGAAGTATGGGCTACGACGATTACGACATGGGGCTTCTCCTTGGATCGCACCTTATCGACATCCTCCTGGACCAGAGGCAAAAGTGATTTAAAACTGATACCGGATACACAGGAATCGTCCATCAGTGAAGCGTTGGCGGCATTGGTGTAACCGAGAACCGCCACTTTCATTCCGCCCTTCCTTATTATTGAATATGCCGGAAAATACCTTTTGCCGGTCCTTTCCGACACAGCATTGCCTGCCAGAAACGGAACGCCGGCTTTTCTCATATCCTTGGCCACACGGTCATAGACACGGTGACCGGTCTCGAAATCCGAGTGTCCCGCCACCACGGCATCATAACCCATGTAGGCCGCAAGCCTCGGGTAGAGATGGACGGATGCAGTATCTACATAGTTGTAGTAGAATGGAGCTCCACCGCCGGAGAAATTGTCGCCGACATCGACGAGAATGACATTGTCCCGACCTTTGTCGGCTCTGACACCTTCCACAAATCGGCTTTGTGACATCAGGGAGCATCTTGACTTGCCGCCTTCCTCAACAGGTTTTGCAAACCAGGCGCCGTGACCATCTCCTGTGGCGACAACCGACATATTATACTCTCCATCCTTGAGGGTCGAACAAGCTGCGAGGGCCAGTACGGCCACCGCAGCAATAGTGAATTTTCTAATCTTCATAAATGAATATGTCTGTGACTTGAGAACTACTTCTGGTTCTGAAGAGCGGAGTTGACACGTGCGAGAAGGAACTCGTAATGAGCCTTATCCTCGGACGAAGCAGAATACCTTCGGGAAAGGCACAGCGCCTTGACCTTGTTGAGGAACAGGATCCTGCAACCGTCACTCTCATCGATAGTCAGTACACTCACCGCCTTCTGGAAAGGAGGCTGCCCCTCTCCAAGGTTGCAGGCGTCATAACTGCACCAATCGGATCCGTCAAGATATTTATCCGTCTCTTCCGCAAATGATCTGGACAACACGGATTTGACATCCTTTGATGATGCCATGAGCACCTCCCTTTGGAGGGTTCGCTCCTCAGAAGCAAGTTTTCTGCCGGCAATCGAAGATGCGAATACCTCTGTGTAGAGGTCGTCGTAATAATCCTTGATGGTGTAAGGTCGTGACACTCCTGGAACGGCGGCTGAAAGCATGACATTGTTCGGAACTGTCGAAACAAGTGACTTGGCCACAACGGCGCAGATCTTATTGGATTCCGGTGTAGCAAGAGGCAGGTTGGATGTCACCGACGGCTCATTGATCCACGAGGATGAGCACAATTGCGACACTACCCACTTCAGGGAAGCCTTCTGCACCTTTTTGGCGACAGGGACTGACGGCTTGACAGCAGAACCGTCCTTGACGTTATTCAGGTAAATGCCGCCAACCTGCGCCAGAACATTGCCGATGTAGCGATAGTACTGGTTCGTCAGTTGGGTGTAAAGGGCTCCTCTATGAGTAAAATCCTTGTCATCGGCGCCTAACCACTCGTTCATCCTAGGCAGGATATACTTCAGGTTCTTGATTCCGTAGTCACTTGACTTGATAGGATCGTCGCCCAAGTCTTCCGTCCTCGCGCTTGGATCATATGTTCCGTAAGAAGCGGAATTGGTCACCTGCTGCGCGCCGTATCGGTAAAGCGGGTCACCTGCCTTGTCATCGATGATCTTGCCTGCGATCGCTGCCTCTTCCCAAATATCCTTGGCTTCAGGAACAGGGGTATAGAGCCACTTGATTGCATATTCATCATAAACTCCAAGAGCCGGCGGCACGAGTTTCACGCCCTTGTCACCCGGTTGCGCCACATAGTTGAAACGGGCATAGTCCATAATCGAAGGAGTGGTGCCGTGATCTGAGGTGAAAGCAGCGTCACGCAGCATATCGGTCGGGTAGGCAGAAGAAGCCCCCATGTTATGCATAAGACCGAGAGTGTGACCGATCTCATGAGAAATAACGTAAACCATCGACTCATCGATGATATCCTGCGGCATTTTCACGGCACGGACACGCTCGTCAACTTGCGAGGTCTGTACGAAACGCCAATTGTTGATCAGCTTGATGATATCGTTGTAGACCAGTACGGAAGCGTTGAGAATTTCACCGGTAACCGGGTCCACCCATGACGGGCCCATCGCGTTCATCGTCGCGTCAGGGACATACCTGATACATGAATATTTCAGATTGTCAGGATCAAACTGCGGGTCCTCGTCTGCTGCAGGAAAATCCCTGACCTGCATCACATCCTTCAGGCCGATGGCCTCGAAAGCACGGTTCCAAGCGAGAACGCCCTCCTTGATCGGAGCCTTCCAAGCCTGAGGGAACGAATTATCCACATACCAGACAATCGGATTCTTGACAGTCACCTTCTGTCCATTCTTCCATGCAGTCGTATCGGAGAGTTCAAGTCTCCAGCGGGATGCCAGCACATAGCCTTTAACGCCATCCTCCGCTGACGTAAGGTTATACTTGACACTCCCCTCACTCGGACCCACAGGAAACACTCCAATTCTGGAATCCTGCACTCGGGCCGGCATAGGCTTCTCCGGAAGAAGCAAGAATGAAACCGTATATGAAAGCGATCCTGACCCCACTTTTCCCTTCATCATAAGGAAGGTACTTAAGAAATCCACATTGGAATGAACTTTAACAGAAGCATTGTCACCGAACGCCTTCAGTCCGCCGAACCATGTGGACTTCTCATCAGCAGACTTGGCCAATGCGAAGTTAGGTCCCTTTGGAGCCACGGAGTTGATCAAAGGAGTCACTTCGAAGATCACTTCGGAGCTGTCCTTGCTCATGGCCCGCACGGCGATCCTTCTCAAGACCTTAGGTATAAAACTGCGCTCGATGGCGGTCTGCATCTGCGGATCCGAGCTTGTGGCATTCGCTCCCGGAACTGTCAGGATCACCAGGCTGTCAGCAAGATCTATCTGGAAATAGGTCGGTTTCACATACTTTTTGCCGACATTCACAAAGGTAGGATTGCTCGTGGCGGTAATGGTACTGCCGACAAGCATCCTGCGTCCCATCATATTCTTCGGGTACCCCATGTAGATCTTGTCCTTGGACGTGCGGTAAAGGTTGAACGTGCCGCCGCATGCCGAATCGACGACCTCCTTCATCAGTTTCTGATAAGGGGTCTGTTTCTTCTTGGGCGCCGGCGCAGGTGCCGCCACAGTCTCCGTCTGAGCCTTTTTGTTCTTCTTATTCTTAATCATGGACGCAGCCGCGTCTGTGGACGGGACCAACAGAGCAGCGGCGACCATAGCCAAAAAGATGCTTCTTTTTGTCATAAATGTTATTGTTGTGTGATTATCAATTAGCTCTGTACTTGTAAAGCACGGAAACAGGATCGTCGCAGATTCCCTCGTAGGATTTCACAAGTGAATCATCCGCGAACGAGTAGACGTAAAGACTACCCTTCTTTTCTCCGGACCTGTCCGGGTTGTAGGTCACGACATACAGAAGATCCTCCCCGTCATCACCTTTGCCTCGTCCCTTGAAATTGGTAGCGATGTCACGGATTCGTTCTCCCTCAGGCAGCGTAATCGCCGGCTTTGCGACCGGAGCGCTGATCAAAGACCATCGGTATATGGCGTTCTCAAAGGTATAATATACATCAGCTGAATGCTTGGTATTGACAAACTTGCTGTTCTCGTCCATCTTGAGGACCGAAGCCGTGAAATCCACCGACGCTCCCCATTTCTTGAATGTCCCGGTTCCACCGACTCCGTCCGTGCAGCGTATCATATATTCTTCCGGATTGGTCTTGCTTCTGAAAAGAATATAGAGTCCGTTATTCTTGGCTGTCCTCATTGTAGCCATATTCACGACCGAATAGCCCTTTTCCGTATAGTACACAACGCCGGCGGAGGCACTTCTCCTGATACAAAGAGTGTCATCCGTGTAATAAATAGTGGTGCGGACGGATTCGGATGTAGGCATCGTCCTGGACAGTCCTCCGAAAATCCTGGTCATCGGCTTGATGTCGATCATGTCGGTATAGTTTCCGAGAAGCATGTCGTAGCGGTAGATGTGGGAGTTGTTTCCCAAAAGGAATGCAGCAAAGCCTGTCGTAGAGGCAAGTTCTCCGCCAAATGACTTGAAAGAAGTCCCGACTCCGGCCATTCCGGCTTTCTTAAAAAGCTGGAATGTCTTTGTTTCCATGTGCCACATGGTGCTGTTCTCATCGTTAGTCGCAATGAGAATACCAGAATAATCAACCTTCTTGACAGTCGCATTGGACATGAACAGCGCCCTGCCGTTCTTTAGCGTCTGCCCGGGATTGATTGTGGAGAACACATCAGGGAACACCTCACGCTCTCCGGCTGCACTTTCCTCCGAGGTCAGGGTCTTGACGAAAGTCAGGCTGCCGTTGCCGGCATCGTCGTTGTTCAGGATGACGACGCCCTCATCATATCCGGAATTGACATTGAGCGTGAAGTACTTGTAAGACACGCTCTCCCCGTTGTCAAGACGCAGGCGCAACAGAAAAGTTCCAATCTTAGGAAAGGTGTAGTCGATGGTAGGCGAAGTGGAGAATTTCTCAACCGTTCCCGGCTTGAAGATGTGATCAGCTATCGTCTTGCCATCGGCTGGCTGACCATAGGTCCACTCATATTTCACATCAAGGCTGCTCTTCACATTGAGCCCTTCATATTTCAGTTCGACTCCAAGATTGGCGTTGATCGTATCCGAAGCGGACACGACTTCGATCGGTTCCAATTCCAACGAACCGCCTTCATCGATTTTCCAGCATGACGGAAAAACGAAGGACAAAATGGCAAGCGAGAGTATGCAGTATTTTAGATTTCTCATAATGCTCTGTCAATAATTTAGTTAAGAAAACCATATTTGCCGGTTCTCGGATCTCCCCAGCCAATCTGCGAATTGATGTTCACGCTTTCCGTCCCCATCGGCTCAATGTTATGGTCGTCCGGATGATCCTTATAGTATTGCTCATAATACTCAAAGAGAGGGCAGAATACCTCGGAAGCCCAGGCCGCCATGTAAGTCTGACGCCAGAACCTTGTCATCTTGAAGTTGTCGGCGTTCGGCTCCGCATCGAGATTCTCACCATAATGTGCGACACAATATTCATAGAAGGTCGGATTAGTCTCGGCTGTCTTATGGTAAAACTCCAGAAGTTTGCGGAACTTGGAAGGATAGAAATTGCCGAGATCGTAGTCCCAGCCGGCCGGCTTGCTGGACGCCGCTCTCCACCATGTCGGGCAGGCCGGATCACCGTCATTGACATATAGCTGGAACTCCGGGGACATCACCGTAGTACTGATTGTGTCCGCTGGAAGAGGCTCGAAGTTCTCATACGGCACAAGCCTCAGGTGTACCCTAACATAACTTCCGCCTTTCATTTCAGGCTGACGCTTGAGTTTCACATTGATAGTAGTGGAGACTTTCCCGGCAGGGATCACACAGTCTTCCACCTCAAAGTCAATGCCTTCCCTGGCGGAAATCACAGGATACTCCACGCCTCCGAAAGACAATACAGTGCCTTCGGGAGTGTCCACGCTTTCCACCTTGAACGGCCTGTCCACATCTGACACATTGCCCATCACATAGACATTGGCGGCAACATCAATCTCATCCGTCGTCAGAAGAGCGAAAGATTTCATGACGGTCTGGATTCTATCTTGGAAATAGATGTGGTCCTTCTGGCCTTTATCATACATCACCCAAGTCCCGTCGCACGATGCAAGGAACGGGAGGCAGGCGGTCAATGAATATATAAATCTTCTCATCATTGCTCAATTTTCAGTTTAAATCTCAATATCCTTTCTGGCTTCCCACTCATCGTCAGGAACAGTCAGCATGTATGTGGCGGCTACATCGCCCGGAAGCACCTTGCCGGAAACGGTCATAATATCCTTCTTTCCCATCTTCATATCGAACCATGTGAGTCCCTCACAATAGAACTCCCGTTTTCTCTCTTCGAAAAGAAGTTCCCCGGTAAGCGCCTCGCCGGACTCCTCAAGAGTCTCACGACCCCTGGATTTCAGGACCTTGTCAAAATAAACCTTGGCCTTGGCGGGATCCTTCGTCATATTAGCCTCCGCGATAATGTAGTACAATTCCGGGAGACGGATGACATCATAGCCGAGGATGGACTTCCCGTTGTAAGTATTGTTGCCGGTGATGAATATGTTGTTGACCATCTTGCGGCAAGCCGGAATGGCAGGATCGAACCACGCGGAAAGTCTATAGTCAGTGCTGGTGCCCGAATTCTTCTCATACAAGACGGCATAGTCGGAAGCAAGCTTCAGGGCTGAAGCACCGACCGTCTCGGCCAGGGACAGTTTCTTCATCATAATTGTCTCATCATTGACAAAGAGTCCGAAAATCGTCTCGTGAAGGTCCAGGGTGCCATTGTCAGGCTGTACGAAAGCACTGACCGGACGGAACGAGAATTTCCCGCTGGAAATGACCTTTTCTGCATATTTCTCAGCATTGTCAAGGTCATTCCTGCTCCAATAGACCTTCGCGGTCAAAGCCTGCACTGCATATAAGTTCATGTGCGCAATTCTCGCGTCAGTAAAGGAGTTGGCAGTCCTGTTCCGTTCAGCCGGAACTAATGTCTCGTCCTCGGCAAGATATTTCTCAGCCCTTCCGAGATCCGAAAGAATCGCATCATAGACCTTGTCATACGAGTCAAAATCCTTGATATCAAAGGAATATTTGGTAACATAAGGAAGGACTTGCTTCTTCATGGCATCAGGAGCCCAATAAGGAGGACCGAAAAGTTTGAGAAGCTCGAAATGAGTCAATGCCCTCAAAGCCAGCGCCTCACCGAGATAAAGGCCGGAATGCCGGTAAGTGTCAATGTCGTCCTCAGCATGTTCGACAATATTGTTGATGTGGTTGATGGCTTCATAGGCGGATTTCCAGATATCCCTCTTGGTAGCCACTGCACCTTGGGTAGTCATCTCCCCTTCGGCAAGTTCAGAATATTTATAGTCCGTGGTCGTAAAGTTCTGGCTCAGAACCTCAGGCAACAGATATAAGTTCTGTCCATACAGATTAGTGCCTGTCAACTCGTTATAGACGCCGTAGAGTGCGTCCTCATATTCCTCGGCGGTCTCGAACATATTGATTTTTTCACCCTTGGGATGCACGTCAAGAAATTTGGAGCACCCGCCGGCAAGGACCGCCGCAGCGGCGATGATTGTAATGAATATTGATTTGTATTTCATTGTCTGTCCTCCTTAATTAGAATGTAGGGCGGAAAATCAGGTTGATTCCGCGGCAATAAGGATAATCGGTTCCCCTCTCGAACTTGACGGTAGAGATGTGCGCTATGTCAGACAGTCCGAAACCTATCGCGAGTTTGCGGAGGCCGATTCTCGTGATCGCCTTCGGTGTGAAGTCGTACATTACCTGAATGCTGGAGATGTACAGTTCATTACGCTTCTCGACAAATCTTTCTGAATACTGGTACGAACTGCTGGACGTGCCGATTCCAAGGAAACGAGTATGGTCGCCTGGTTGTTTCCATCTGTCAGTGAAGACCCTGCGGTCTACATTGTATTCGAGATCAATGTCCTCCACCTTGTTCTTCAAGGTAGAGTTGTAGTAGTCGGATCCGAAAGTATAGGATGTGGCGATGCTGATGGAAAAGCCCTTGTATCTCACGGTATTCATCCAAGCTCCCTGAAGTACAGGATTCGTATTGCCGACAGCCACTCTCTCGCTCTCGTCATATTTAAAGGTATATTCACCATTCTTCTTGATGAATATCTCCTTTCCGGTAGCCGGGTCTATTCCCGCAGAGCGCATTGCATAGATGTCATACTGTGAGCCTCCCTCCACGAAGAGAATCTTCGGCTTGGAAGAGTCGTTAGGGTTGTCAATGTCATTTTTGAGTCCCTGGGAAATCTTGCGGATCTGGTCCATCACATGGCCTCCGGTCAATGTCATGCTCCAGAACCAGTCTTTTTTGCGGATGATCTGGGCTGAAAGCGAGAGGTCAAGACCTTTGTTGTTTAGCTTGCCGAAATTCACGTTCATTGATGTCGTGCCGACAGAAGGCGGCAGATTGACGGACATCAGCATGTCATTTGTCGTGTTGGAATAGAAATCGAACGAAATGTTGAAACGGTTGTCGAGGAAGGCCGCCGTGAAACCGAAGTTGTTGTTCAGTGTCCTCTGCCATTTCAGATCAGGGTTGCCCATCTGTTTCGGCAACGCTCCGATGCCTGAAACATACTGATACTTGGAGTCATACTGGTAAACAGTCTTGGCCTGGTAGTAGTCAAATGAAACACTTCCGGTATAACCGAGGGAGTACCTGAACGTCAATGTGTTGACCCATGGAAGGTTTTCCTTGATAAACTTCTCGTTGTGAAGATGCCATCCTGCGCCAAATGCCCAGAACGGGGCGAAACTGTTGTTGGAACCGAACTTGGAAGAACCTGAAGTCCTGTAGGACCCGTCCACGAAATACCTGTTCCAAAGGCTGAAGTTGGCATTGACGAAAAAGCCCACAGAGGTGGCAACCCTGTCGGCTCCTGTCGGATGACCTGAAGGGTAGGTCAAGGCAAATGACAGGTCAGACAGCTCATCCTTGATGAATCCCTTGGCAAAGAAAGCGGCATTCTGACGACGGCTGTACTGTAAATTGCCACCGGCACTGACCCTGAACATTGTTCCCTTGGTGTCCAGCGACCTGCCATAGTTGACAACAAGTTTACCGTCCGTGCTTATGCCGTTACCGGTCGAAAGATTGTACTGTCCCCTGTCATTGAGCTGGTTGTTCTGGAACTTGGCCCTGTCCGGAGAGTCGTATTTGTCAGAGCGGTTCCATGTCAGGTTCAGGTTCGCCTGTCCTGTAATATAAAGTCCATTCGTGATGTTCCACCTTCCCGAAAGCGAGTTGGTCCACGACTGGTTCTGGATCTTGGAGAAACTCGAGAGTGTGGCGTCATACAGAGGGTTGGCAGTCTTATAAGAAGATGTATTCAGAGGATTGAAGTAGTAGCTTTTGATGTAATTGCCTTCCTCGTCCGTCATCGGATTGTACGGATTCATCCTCGAGTACTGGGAGTAGCTTCCGTACGGAGAGTCTATGCTCCTGTTCAAGTTAAAGTTGTTCTTGTAGGAGAGCGTCAGCTTGTTGCGGAGGTGATAGGTGATGCTGAAGTTAAGACCAAGATTCCTTCTGTTGTCTCCCTTCATGACTCCATAGGTATCTCCGAAGTTGGCGTTCGCCCTGAACTCCAGTTTCTCGCCTCTGGAGCTGAGTGCCAGAGAATGGGTGTGGCTGAACGGCACACGCAGCGGAGCATGGAGCCAGTCCGGATTGACGCCCTTGCGGATAAGCTGAAGCTTGTAGTCGTAGGCCTCGTCCATGGAGCCGTCAGCTGTATCATACTTGCCTGCAAGCCTTTCAATCTCAAGTTTTTCAGCAGGACTGCAAAGATTGAATGAACTTAGGTCAGGCACACTGAACTTCGGCACGAAGTTATAACTGAGCCTTAGTTTTCCCTCCTCTGAGCGCTTCCTCTCGACGACGATGACACCGTTGGCACCCTTCTCGCCATAAAGGATGGTGGCAGAGGCATCCTTCAGCACATCGATTCTCTCAATATCGAATATATCGAGGTCGTAGAGTTCCTGGATACTGATTTCCACACCGTCCAGAACTATGAGAGGGTTGTTCACGCCCTCTTCACTCTCATTGGAAATCAAGGTGTTGGATCCACGAATAAGTATGGACGGCACCGCATTAGGGTTGGAACCCGCGCTATTGTTCTCCACCAGCACCATACCCGGGGTAAGGGAGGCAAGACTCTGCATCAGGTTTGTCGAAGACACGGCAACCAGCTGCTCGCCGCTTATCGTCGTTGCCGCTCCGGTGAAAGTCTCCTTCGACTGGGTGTAGAAGCCATTGACCACCACCGCATCGAGATTGGACGCCATCAGCTGCACGTTTAGTCTCGTCGAAGAACTGACATTGAACTCCTTGGATTCGGTCCCGATGAATGAAAATATCAGGATGTCCGACTTGCCGGGACTTCTTCTGAATGTGAGTGAATAATTTCCGTCCGCATCAGCGGCAGTTCCGATCGATGTACCCTTGACGAGCACATTGGCTCCCGGGAGAGGCTCATCGTGGTCGTCAGTAATTCGCCCCTTAACGGTAATCCGTGGAGTGTCCGAGGTCCCGGATACACTCTTGCCCTGATTGTTTTGGGCCAGAGCCGAGTCCGCGAACCCTGTGACGGTCACAACGGCGCATAAGGAGAGAACCAGAGCCCTAAGCCGACAGACGACTTTCTTCGACAATTTTCCTGATTCCATAAGCATTGAATAAGTTAAATAAAAAAAACGTTGAAACGTCCTTTCAATGACTTACAGATAATCCTGAAAGGGCTCTCAACTTTACACGATTGCGAATTTATGTAAATTATTATTAGAAATCAACCCCACGCACCCCTATTTCTTGGTTTTTTATAGAAATCGTCTGCCAGAAGTCCAACTGGGCGGGACGCGGCCCGACAATAGGCAATATGCAGACTGAAGCCGGCGGAAACTGTTATAGTTTTTCAAACTTGTAGCCGAGACGCGCCAGTTCGACGGCAGCGCCGATACGGTACATCTCCCGACATGACGCCACGAAGACCTGGTATGCAGCAATGCTCTGTGGCTCAATGTGTTCGTGACGTATCAGCGAAACTGTGGCATCGGCACATTTGCGGAAAAGGTCCCGAAGCGACTCGGCTTCCGGAGAATTCAGTTCAATGCCGATAATGTCACTGATGATGTGGTCATCCATGTCATCGAAGCCTTGATGGCCATAATAGACTGAATAAGGCATGTTCGCACACATTGCCCAGTCCGAATCCCAACCGCAGGCCACCGCCATACCCAGATAAGCGGCCCACGCGACGGCAACTGTAGGATAATCAGCAATTTGCGGCATTGCATCTGCAATATAGTCCCCGCCCAATTTTTGCCAATGCCCGTCAATGTCGGGACTTGACAAGAGCATTGACGGTGCTGTTTGGGACGCTGCTTCCTCCTTGGGCGCCGACGTCACAGGAAAGCCGCATTCGCGACAAATCCGCACGAGTTCTCCCTCGAGTTTGTCAATGTAAGTTTCAATGTCGTAAGTATTTTCCATTTCCAATCCAGTTCAAATCCAATGTGCCGGAATCCGTAACGTGACTGTCGCGAATTTCGGCGTGTCAAATTTAGATAAATCACACGAATTGGGCAAATCTCACCGGTGTCACAGGATACGGTCCGGCTATCGGCAATTCATCATACATGATAACTTTTGCCGTGGGATAATTCTCCTTGATAAGCTGCTTCAGAGCCGGATGGGTGATTTGGAATTTGAGGGTTCAGAAAATATTGTTAAATTTAAGAGTTGACTATTTTGCAATATGATAGACAAAACCACAATCAAGGACTTATGCCAGAAAATGGCTGGGACCTTCAAGAAATTTACGACTTCGGCTTGCTTTATGATGGCGGCAGCCATCATGTCGGTCGTGTTGATTCATCTTGGAGATAAAATAGATAGAAAAGACTCTTTTTTCCTGATGTTCTGGACGATAACCGCCGGTCTGCTGAATCTGGCGGTAAAGCTCGTGCTCACGGATTGGAGAAATGACGAGAGACACACCGTAAAACCGCTTTGGATTATAGCCGTCAATGCCTTATGGCTAGGGGTCTGCCTCGCATTCCGCCAGGCATGGCCGCTGGATTTGAGTTGGACCAATGCAGCTGTCACACTCGTGGGGATAATAGTTTCAGGAATATTCATTGCTCCTGTCTTTCAAGAATCCAACAATGACATGAGGCTATGGAACTATATCATCGACTGCACATCAGCATTCGCGACTGCTTTTGCTGTCGGGGTGCTCCTCTCTGGAGGACTGGAGTTGCTCGTTCTTGCATTCAATGTACTCTTCGGAGTTGAAATCGGATGGAAGGTGTTCGCTGACGTGTTCCTGGTATGCATGATATTCGTCGCGCCGATGGTGTTCATGCAATTGATTCCAGAAAAAGAGAAACATGACACTGAACGTCCCGGAACAACTGGACTCGGACTGATCAACTATTTGATATTCCCTCTTTTCGGCACTTATGTAGTAACGCTCTATGTATATGCCGTAAAGATCCTTTTAGAATGGAAGCTTCCCTGCGGATGGGTATCAACACTTGTAATGGCATCAATGATATGCCTGATACTGATGATGTTTCTGCTCTATCCGGTACAATTTCGAAAAGAAGACAACAAGTGGAGATTCGACCGCAAGGCGCTCAAACTCTTGCCTGCCATTTTCCTTCCGCTTCTTATATTGATGACGGTAGGAATCGCCAAAAGGATAACGGACTACGGAATCACCGCGCCACGCCTATACGTAGTCCTCTTCAACGTTTGGGGCTATGCTGTCTGCATAGGTTTGACGGTCAGCAAATGCAAAAGATTCCGATGGATTCCGCTGTCCTTTCTAGCGCTTGCAGCACTTTCGTCTGTTGGTCCGCAGAATTTCTCAGCCATGTCCCGAAGAGTCCTAGTCAGCGAAGTAAAGAAAGCACTATCCTCCAACTGTCCCGGCATCAATTTTCCTTTGGACTCGGCAAGATATTCAGAGATAATGAAATCCGGGGATATCGCAACTATGATTGAGACAGACGAGAAGATGGAATACCTCTACATCACGTACCCGGAAAGAGTCGTGCGTGAGATTGTTGATACAACTGTGGGATTCTGGAACTTTGGACTTATGCAGATGGACACCGTAGAGGTAGACGAATGCGGTTCCCACTGGATTGAAATCAACACCAAAGGGGCATCCATAATTCCTAAGGGATTCACACGCTTCGAAAACATCAACTTCAATTGCTCTGTACCATTGGCCGACACGGCCTTCGTAACCGTCTCATCAGATTCTGTCACGCTGACGATTCCTGTGAGCAAGATTGACACGGCGCAGAAAGAGAACGGATGCAAGCCACTATACTTCTACGGAGATGGCGGAGTGTTCTTTACCAACAATATTTCCATCGACAGCGAAGGCAAAAATAATATGAATGTACAACTCAGCGGAATAATATTCTTAAAATAAATCTTGTATTGGCCTCCATGATAATTGAACAGAAGTTCTATACGAAGGCGACAGTCGCTATCGGGTAACTTGTTTGTCAGAAAGACTTTTTTTTCAATGAATATGGGAAGAACGGCGCGCAATTTGCGGGTCGTTTTTCTTATGAACCTACTGGTATATACCAGGTTAGCGCTCTGGTATATACACAGATTTTAACCACATGATTTATGAAACGTTTATCGATTCTTACCGCCATCATTCTGGCCGCAGCGGCCTTGATGGCATCATTTCAGAACTGCTATGCCTGCACAGGCATCACCCTCAAAGCCAAGGACGGAAGCACCGTAGTGGCGCGCACGATCGAGTGGGCAGCCTCCGACAATGACTGCCGTTGGGTTGTCGTACCTCGCGGCTACAGTTGGAAATCCTTCATCCCCGGAGGAGGGACTGGCAGAAGTTTCACCAATGTATATGGCTACGTGGGCGTCTCGGTGGTCCAGGACGAGCTGATGATGGAGGGCATGAATGAGAAAGGACTCTCCGCCGGACTTTTTTATTTCCCTGACTACGGAAAGTACGAGGAGTATTCAGAAGCGAATTATGAGACCAACATATCTGATTTCCAGCTGGTCTCCTACATTCTCGGGCGCTGCGCCACCGTCGATGAGGTTAAGGCCGAAATTGCAAGGGTACATATCCATGGATTCGATCCGCGCTCCTCGACCGTGCATTGGAGGTTCGCCGAGCCGTCTGGCCGCCAGATCGTGCTGGAGATCATCGACGGGAAGTGCATTTTCTATGAAAACAATCTGGGCGTGCTGACCAACTCTCCATCTTTCGACTGGCAGCTCACCAATCTCAACAACTATGTAAACCTCCTGCCTGGACGCACCGAACCACATACGCTTGGAAATATGTCCCTGTCATCTTTCGGCGGCGGAAGCGCGATGATTGGTCTGCCGGGGGACTTCACCCCGCCTTCAAGGTTTGTACGCGCGGCCTTCTTCCAGAGCACCGCGCCGCAGAAACCTGACGCAGAGGGGTCCGTGTTCACGGCCTTTCACATTCTCGGTTCGATGGAGATTCCGATCGGGGCGCAGTTCCCGGTTGACGAAACGCCGGCTGACATCCCGTCTGCAACGCAATGCACCTGTGTCACCGACATGTCAGGTTTGAAGTTCTATTATCGTTCCATGTATGATGGAGGCATCAGATGCATTGACCTTAAAAAGATTGACTTCAAGAAGATAGGCCTGAAGTCCGAGCCGCTCGTTCCGTCAAAGAAGGAATTCGTCCATTACATCAGATTCTAACGTGGAATGGCACAGAAAGACCTCACCATGAAATGCGGTGTCGGGACGCGGCCACGGAGCGTTTGTAACTCACCGATAATCAGACACCATTTTAGATATAGCGTGGAAACGCAGGCTTTTTTTGGTCGCGTTTCCACGCTGCATTTTATAACACATTGATAATCAATGCCTCCAAAAATAAGGCGTGGCTGCGTCCCGCCGAGTGGCTATTGAATCGCTGAATATGGCAATTTGTACGCCCTACAGTCTTTTATTCTTTCATTGACGACAGGTACATCCATATCATACATGAGAAAGACGAGAATCTTGTCGGTCTTCAATATTTTCGTTCCATCAATCACAAAATTTATATCCTAACACAGATGCCAGAAATTATTCCACCGAATCTTCTTCATTGTGGGCATAATTTAACTTGCGACAGGCTCCTAATGCTGCCCGGAACTATTACCTGACCTATTGTTGTTCAGCAATAAAAACATATCTTTGCTTGTTGGAAAGCATCCATAACCAAAACAACAGAAAAAGATAATGGCAAAGAGCAAAATAGACTTTATACTACTTCTCCTTGCGACTCTCTGCTGTTCAATGGCTCACGCACAAAAGCAAGTTTCTGCTGAACTGAGAGATTCCACTGAGAGCGGAAGCGACATCATAAAGATAGTTGGAAATCACTCCAGCAAAGGAGCGGTCAATAACGCCCTTGACATATTGAGCGGTCAGGCAGCCGGTGTCAACGTGACATCCAACGGTCTGGACCGGATGGCTATGCTCAATAGCGTGCGGGTGCGTGGTACGACATCCATTATCGGTGGCAATGATCCTTTGGTGCTGATTGACGGGGTCACTTCTGACGTGCTCACCCTTTCAACCATCTACCCTGCAGACATCGAGAGTTTCCGGATATTGAAGAATGCCACGGAGACAGCAATGTACGGTTCACGTGGAGCGTCAGGTGTGATTGAAGTCAAAACAAAAAAAGGAACAGGACGTGGTTTTCAGATATCCTATGAAGGAAATGTAGGTTTCGAGCGGATGTACAAACATCTGGAAATGCTCAATTCCACAGAATATGTTGCCACCGCAAAGGCTTTGGGCGTCTATTGCAATAACGGAGGGTTCAACACGGACACTTATAAGGTCATTACCCGCACAGGACTTGTGAATAATCACTATCTCGCATTCAGCGGGGGCACACCTCAGTCAAACTATCGTGCCTCATTCGGCTTGATGGACCACAACACAATCATCAAGAAGATGGACTATGGCGTTTTTGTCGCAAAAGTTGACGTGACCCAGAAAGCCTTCAACAATAGACTTACCGGAGAGTTCGGAGTATTCGGATCGTCGTTCAAGAACCATGATATCTTTGACACGCAGATGCTGTTCTATTCCGCAGCATGCCAGAATCCAACTTTCCCTGCCGGAACTGACGAACATGGGAACTGGCTAAAAAACGAATCCGCAACGCACATCAACCCGCCAGGAATAGTGCTTGAAGAGAAAAACGACTCCAAGGATTTGAACTTTGATGCCCACATTAAGCTGAGCTACGATATCAATAATTACTGGCGGGTCTCCGCCTTCGGTTCCTACCTCTACGGTTCTACCGAGAACGGGCAATTCTGCCCGACATGGGTATGGGCACAAGGCAACGTGTACCGTGGCGAGTTCAAGAAAGAGGAGTGGCTCGGCAATGTATCTCTGGATTTCAATAAGCAGTTCGGCTCACATAAGGTCTCTGCCGGAGTAAGCGGCGAATACCGCAAGCTGCAAAAGACGGCTTTCTGGGTATATGCCAAGGGCATACCCACAAATAACTTTCATTACGACAATCTGGGCGCGGCTGCTGTCAGACCATATGGTGGAACGGAAAGCACTTATGAAGACCAATCTCTGGCTTCGTTAATGGGGAGTATCACATATAGTCTGCTTGACAGATACACTTTGGCGTTGAATGCACGCGGTGACGGATCGTCAATGGTAGGCGCCAGCAACACATGGGGATTCTTCCCTTCCATATCATTTACATGGGATTTGAAAAAGGAAAACTTTCTCATCAATGTAAAGCCGCTGTCCATGCTCAAACTCCGTGCTGGCGCAGGACAGGCAGGCAACCTTGGAGGCATCTCTGCATATACCACCATGAACACCGTAAGGCAGACCGGCATTGTCCCTATCAATAGTTCGCCGACAGTAACACTTGGCATGGTGAGAAACAACAATCCCGATTTAAAGTGGGAAACGAAGACTACATTCAACATCGGTGCGGACATGGGACTCTTTGCCAATGGTCTTATACTTACGGCAGAGTATTACTTTTCCAAGACTACCGACATGCTCTACGCCTACGAAGTCCCGGTTCCGCCATTTGCATACAACACATTGCTCGCAAACATCGGTTCCATGTCAAACAGCGGATTGGAATTCGGCCTGTCCGGGCAGCCGATAAGAAAGAAAGACATGGAACTTAACGTTAATATGAACCTGTCGTTTCAAAGCAACAGGCTAATCTCGCTGAGTGGAAAGTACAAAGGAATGAGCATGTCCGCGGCGAATGTCACCGCCATCGGGGCCTTGGACGGAGCGGGACAGAACGGCGGCGACAACAATGTGGTTTATCAGATAGTCGGACAACCACTTGGCGTTTTCTATCTGCCACATTGCAAAGGACTGGTAAAAAATGAGAACGGCAGTTATTTCTACGACATAGAGGATCTGGATCATAACGGCAAGGTCGACATAAGCGACGGCGGCGACCGGTACATCGCAGGACAAGCCACACCAAAGGTAATCCTCGGTTCAAACATCAGTTTCAGATACAAGAATTTCTATATCTCAATACAGATGAATGGAGCATTCGGGCACAAGATCTTCAATGGAACGGGATTATCATTTACAAGTATGGCTTGCTTCCCGGACTACAATGTGCTTAAGGATGCCCCCCAGAAGAACATCGTAGATCAGAGAGTCTCCGACTATTGGCTTGAAAAAGGTGACTATCTGAACTTTGAGCATTTGACATTAGGATATGACGTGCCCTTGAAAAGCAAGACGTTACGTTCATTGCGCATATCCGGCAACGTAAGCAACCTTGGAACAATTACGGGCTACAGAGGTTTGACGCCAATGATAAACAGCTACGTGGTGAACAGTACTATGGGTATTGATGACAAACGTAACTATCCTTTGTTCCGCACATATTCGTTGGGGTTGAGCATACAGTTTTAATACGGAAAAAGCATGAAGAAGATTATTGAATACATATTGGCAGTACCGTTGACGCTTTGCTTCTGCAGCTGTCTGGATGAACATCCAAAAGACCAGCTGGACCAAGAGGAAATATACGACAACGCAGATAATATATACAAAAATGCAGTAGCTTCCCTGTACAACTACATTGGGAGCAATCAGGAGTCCGAAGGACTTCAGGGAACCTGCAGGGGAATCTACGACTACAATACGTTGACAACAGATGAGGCAATGATTCCGATCCGTGGAGGAGACTGGTACGATGGCGGCCTGTGGGAAAACATGTACCAGCACAACTGGAACGCCAATGATATCAGTTTATATAATGTATGGAAATACCTCTTCAAGGTAATAGTCTTATCCAACCAGTCGCTTTCCGTCATTGATGACCACAAGAGTCTGCTTTCGGCTGAACAGGCCCGTGATTTCACGGCAGAGGTAAGAGCTGTGCGGGCATTGTTCTACTACTATGCGATGGATATGTTCGGACGTGTTCCTATCGTGACATCATACGACGTGAAATTGGAGCAGGTAACGCAAAGCGAGAGACGCGAGGTCTTCGATTTTATTTTCAATGAACTGCAGGATGTCGCGCCGATGCTTGCTGACGAACATTCCAACAAGGAGGGTGACTACTACGGACGAGTGACACGGCCTGTAGTGAACTTTTTGCTTGCAAAACTGGCGCTTAATGCTGAAATTTACACCGATGACAACTGGACAGACGGAAAGCGCCTTGATGGCAATGACATCTTCTTTAATGTGAATGGAGAGAAGATGAACGCTTGGAGTACCTGCATTTGGTATTGCGGGCAACTTGACAAAGAAGGGTATCAGCTGGAAAGCGATTACGACTCGAACTTCGCTGTTCACAACGAATACTCCATGGAGAACATTTTCACCATACCACTGGACAAGAACTTATATTTGAACGAATACCACTATCTTTTCCGCTCACGCCACTACAAACATGGCGGGGCCTATGGCGGTTCATCCGAAAATGGAACATGTGCGACGATCTCAACCGTCAAGGCTTTCGGTTACGGAACAGACCATGTCGACAATAGATTCAAGACAAACTTCTATGCAGACACCGTTTTTGTTGACGGCAAGAAGATATATCTGGACAACGGAAAGCCACTGGTGTATATGCCAATGGAATTGAAGCTGAATCTTAGTGACAGTCCGTATAAGCAGACAGCAGGTGCCCGTGCCGGCAAATATGAAGTTGACAGGACCGCATATTCGGACGGCAGACAAGTTGACAACGATATAGTTCTATTCAGGTACGCCGATGCCATATTGATGAAGGCCGAGGCTAAAGTCCGTAATGGAGAAGATGGTTCAAAAGAATTGAATGCAATTAGGGACAGAGCAGGCATGCCGCATGTAGAGGCCAATTTGAGCAATATACTTAAAGAGCGGCTGTTGGAATTGGTATGGGAAGGTTGGAGACGTCAAGATCTCATCCGCTTTGGCGAATACACCAAAGCATACGACCAGAGGACTCCTCTGGAAAACGAGTTCACCGGGTTCACAACTGTTTTCCCGATACCACAAAGATGCCTGGATTTAAACAAAGGGTTAAAACAAAATCCAGGTTACCAATAGAGAGACGTAATCATCATTCCCGTATCAGAATGACTTTCAGTCATCTCACTCCGCATGTCCCACGCTGCGGTAATCCCACGTGATGTATTTCTGTTTCAGCTTCTGGCGGTCTCCCAGGCTTATGTTGTCCTGACTGACCACCTCCTGCGGCCATCCGTCATTGAAATAATTTATGCGGACATATGAGTTGCACACCCCGTCCGTGGTCACCTGACTGTCAAATTCGGTATCGAGACCTTTCCGAACATCCTTTGCGGACTCCTCATCAGTAAAATACTCTATGAGATTTCCGAGCAGCACCTTTATGTCCTCTCTTGGAATATATGAATAGACATCTGCGGAGATGCCGTATTCATACGTGTCCGGATCAAGCCAGATGTCAGTTTTGGTATCAGAGGCGTATTCGTTTTCCGTCGCATCTTCATGGCTTTCCGTTTCGCCTATCTTGTATTGGTCTCCATGATAATTGAACAGCAGTTCTATCTCTTCCGTATATCCGTCGACCAGATCGTCGGAATCAATCATTGACATCAATTTATCCGAATCAAGCCCGACAGCGCGCAGGGAATCCGCATATGGCATTTTACTGATCGCCTTCGCCAGGACTTCTTCCGCCTGTTTCCTGATATCCTTCAGATTGTAGTATTTGACAATCTTGCCGCACTGGTCGGTACGGAATCTTATAGTCGTGCCCACTGTGGCATCATTGAGAATATCCATTACCTGTCCGATAAGATTTTGGGCCTCCGATTTAATTTGGTCGTCGGAAACGAATTCAAGGAAAGTATATTCCATGTCATACCCTTTTCTGGTGGAATCCGTAACCGTAAGCATCACTTTGGCGGCGGCGCCGAGTGTCATCACCGTATCTTTGCCGTTGACCTCCCATTGGTTGTCATGTACCCAGTAGGTCATGGTGTCCCGCTTGCTGAACCAAGCTATAACCGGGAGAATGCTGTCATCCTGGACAGTCACTTCAGAAGAGTCCTGGACTTCAGATGAACGATGATGATGTCGGGCCGGAGCAAATGACATCAATGAGACCAGGAGTCCCGAGATCATCGGAACCAACAAGAGCTTTTTTACGTGTATAATATTTTCATGCATCATGTCAGAAAGCAATTTCGGGGCAAATTTAACATATTGAAAAAAGTTATTCCCAATAAATGAAAAAATCATACATTTGCCACTCATTAACAAAATGACATGATGAAGAACCATAAATTATTCGGGGCAATCGCCTGCTCCGTCATCGCGATGACAATGTCGTCATGCGGAAAATCAGACAAGATTGAACGGTTTCCTGAGGGAACGTCAATGATAAAGATGATGGATGAGGACAACGGAGGCACCACATTGGGCAATTCCAAGGTCTATATGACATCTTCCGGAAACTTCAAGAGCAATAATCTGCCGATTCTCGACTGCGGGAAGAAGAGCGGAATAGGAGACATCGGTCTGCCGGATTTCACTAACATGGCGCCGGAAGTCGCTGTGATACCCGGACACGGCTACGTCATCTGCGATTCTGACAACGTCAAGGAATTCCCGTCGAGAAAACAGGCAATCCGTGAGGATGCGCTCATGTACAGGGTATATGTCGATTCATGGATCCAGACAGACGGAAAGAATGTCGGGGCCAATGTCTATTTCCTGCTGGGCAGCCCTCTGGAACGCGGGCAGATGCCGGAAATGGACAGCGACCTCGGAACGCTAGCCTTCGATCTGGTCAGCCATGAGTCCAATTCAATCAGCGTAAAGTTGCCTTCGGAGGATATTGAGGTTATTATCAATGACAAGACACCTCTGGCCTGCTCCACCAAAGGTAAGACATTGACATTAACATTGACAAGCGCCCCGATGTCATATGAGACCGGCACCTGGTCACTAAGCATCCGCAGCGGAAGGGTCTATACGAAGGCGACAGTCGCAATTGAACTCTGACAGGGCGGCGGAAGAGTTTTATAAAATCAATGTGAGCGTTGGCGGGACGCAGCCACGGAGTGTTTTGTAACTCACTGATAATCAGATACCATTTTAGACATAGCGTGGAAACGTAGGCTTTTTTTTGGTCGCGTTTCCACGCTGTATTTTATAACTCATTGAGAATCAGCACCTCCAAAAATCAAACGTGGCTGCATCCCGCCGATAAACTTCAGTGAGTTAAGCCACGTTTCCGGCGATTTTTAGCCGGTCATTTCTGTTACTTTTGAGGAAAGAGAGAGTTTCACTTTGCATATAATTGTGGTTGTCATTATATTTGTCACAAAGTAAGAGTCCCTTACGTTAGAAGAAACAGCATTATGGAACACAATATTAAGGACAAGATAGAATGGACGGTGATATTTCTTGCCGAATTTGGAAAGCGTCACAGACTGACGCTCAAACAATCATTCAACTACTTGTTGCGATATAACGGCATAAACTTCGTGGAACAACACTACGATTATCTGCATACACAATCATTCGTGTCTGCAGTGGACGACCTTACACAATACTGTCACAAATTGGGAGGAGGCATAGCATGAAACTATATCACGGGACCAATATTGTATTCGACAAAATTGACCTACGGAAATCAAAACCGAACAAAGACTTCGGTCAAGGTTTCTACTTATCACCTGACTATAATCAGGCGCTAAATATGGCTAATATAAAGACCGAACAACTGCAGGAAGGAGAACCGACAGTTATGGAATTCGAAGTAGAGGAAAGAGATATCCGGAGTTTGCATACACTTGTATTTGACGATTACAGCGAGAACTGGGCCGAGTTTATTCTTGCCAATCGGAACAATTCAGCCTGCACTCCAGTCCACAACTACGACATCGTGATAGGGCCTATAGCCAACGATCGTGTAGGTGTGCAACTATGGAAATACGAGAACCAGCTTATAGACATGCCTACGCTAGTATGCAAGCTGAAATATATGAAAGGAATTACCATACAGTATTTCTTTGGTACAGAAACAGCATTGTCTATACTTAAACGAGTTAAATGATGATGGATGAGAGACAATTGATGAAAGACGGCATGGTGACGAAACTCGCCATACTGCTCATAGACGACGGCAAAGCCTCGTCCATGACTGAAGCGCTGGATATCGTGATAAATTCCGAAACTTACCAGCGTCTCATTGATGACAAAGCTGCACTATATTATCAGAGTCCGCGCTATGTCTATGAGTTTTTAAAGAATGAACTACTCACTGGAAAAGCAGAATAACAAAGATTCTTCTCATGAACCTACTGGTATATACCAGGTTAGCACTCTGGTATATACACAGATTTTAACATCGGATGGCCGATTATAAAATAGTGAATCATTTTCTTGTAATTTAGGGGGAGCCTGTCCGAAAAGTAACGGATTGAAATAGACACAAAAGTATAAAAAGC
>OGDF01000277.1_pt1 | contig 83119 bp, 109 predicted proteins | sample 1570141 | NCBI WGS metagenome assembly OGDF01 (sample SAMEA4370581, study PRJEB24528) | human gut metagenome
GGGATAAACGCTGAAGGCATCTAAGCGTGAAGCCCCCCTCAAGATGAGATATCCCCCGCATAAGCGGTAAGACCCCTTGAAGACGACGAGGTAGATAGGGCAGAGGTGGAAGTGCAGTAATGTATGGAGCTGACTGCTACTAATAGGTCGAAGGCTTAACCAAGCACGAGAGTGTGAGGTTCAGGATAGAAGAAAAAGATGTAGGATTTATGGTCTGTATGCGGTTTTGAAGGTATATGAACAGGTTCCGTAAATAATCAGAAATGGTTATTTACGGTTTTTTTATTTAAAGTCTTATCTTAGTTGCAAGATAAGGCATGGGCACAACATAGAAATTGTGTTATGATATATATTACAGTTTACAGACAAGATATTTGACAAATTTAGAATGTAAATGACAGAAAGGGAAAAACATGGCAGAAGAAATAAGACAGGAAATTCAGAAATCCGCACAGGAGGCAGATCTGGTATTGGTGGGAATCGGAACAGAATTCAGTAAAAAAAATGCCAGGAAAGAAGAGATCATGGAAGCTTACCGGAAACTGGCGGATCTTTTAAAAGGAAAAAATTATTTTTTACTGACGGTAAACACGGATGATCTGATTTTTGAATCAGCAATCGATTCGGAACGTATCGTAGCACCATGCGGCAGCGACAAGACCGGCAATGTAGTGACAAACGATGACTACGATGAGTCCTGGTATATGCCGCAGTGGGAGAAATATACGAAGTGGCTCCAGGGAACCGTAAATAAAAAGGTATGTGTTTTGGAGCTTGGTGTTGGTTTTGAATATCCGACGGTGATCCGTTTTGCTTTTGAGAAGATTGTATATTTTAATCAGAAATGTCATATGTACCGTATTCATGAGAAATTTGCACAACTGACTCCGGCAATCAAGGATCGAACAACGGCAGTAAAAGAAAATGCAGTAAAGCTTTTGCTTGAGGATGGAGCAGATGTCAGATAATCATCGACAGGATTTTGCAAATATGATATGATGATGTGGGAGAGAATTGCGTAGTAATGAGTGACAGAATTTACTTGTAACACTTATATCATATGATAGGTATAAATATATATCCTCTGGCAGATTGCAGAGGTATTCTTGAATTTGAAAGGTGATAAGAAGCGATGATAGCGATTATTGATTACGATGCCGGTAACCTGAAAAGTGTGGAAAAAGCTTTGCAGAGTATTGGTGAAGATACGATCGTTTCCAGAGACAGGGAAGAGATACTGAGAGCAGATAAAGTGATCCTTCCGGGCGTAGGATCATTTGGTGATGCCATGCAGAAGCTCAGAGACTATAAACTGGACGAAGTGATAAAAGAAGTAACCGAAAGCGGAAAGCCATTTCTTGGTATCTGTCTTGGATTGCAGCTTCTGTTTGAGAGAAGTGAAGAAACACCTGGTGTAGAGGGACTTGGTATTTTAAAAGGCGAAATTTTGAGAATCCCAGATCATGAAGGGCTGAAGATTCCGCATATGGGATGGAATTCTCTGGAGCTTATCAATCAGGGCAGACTGTTTCAGAATCTTCCGGCAGATCCGTATGTCTATTTCGTGCACTCTTATTATCTGAAAGCAGAGGAGCCGGAGATCGTAAAGGCGACTACCTGGTACAGCACCACGATCCATGCATCGGTAGAAAAGGGAAATATTTTTGCATGTCAGTTCCATCCGGAGAAGAGCAGTGATGTCGGACTGCAGATCCTGCGGAATTTCGCAGCGATCGGAAAGGAGGAAAACGGATATGTTTACGAAAAGAATCATTCCATGTCTGGATGTTCATAACGGCCGCGTGGTAAAAGGTGTGAATTTTGTGAATCTGCGGGATGCCGGGGATCCGGTGGAGATTGCGGCAGCTTATGATAAGGCCGGAGCCGATGAACTGGTATTTCTGGATATCACAGCCTCTTCGGATGCCAGAAATACGGTTGTTGATATGGTACGAAAAGTAGCTGAGAAAGTATTTATTCCATTTACCGTCGGTGGAGGCATCCGAACCGTAGAAGATTTTAAGGTGCTTCTGCGTGAAGGGGCAGACAAGATTTCCATCAATTCTTCGGCAATCAATACACCGGAGCTGATCAGTCAGGCGGCAGATAAATTTGGCAGCCAGTGTGTGGTTGTAGCGATTGATGCAAGAAGAAGAGAAGACGGAAGTGGTTGGAATATCTACAAAAACGGCGGCAGGATCGATGTCGGTATCGATGCGGTAGAATGGGCAATGAAAGTGGATAAATTGGGTGCAGGAGAAATTCTTCTGACCAGTATGGACTGCGATGGAACAAAAGCAGGTTACGATCTGGAACTGACCAGAACAATTGCAGAAAATGTTTCCATACCGGTGATTGCGTCCGGAGGAGCCGGCACGATGGAGCATTTTTATGATGCACTGACGGAAGGAAAAGCAGATGCAGCTCTTGCAGCGTCTCTCTTCCATTATAAGGAGCTGGAAATCCGTCAGGTAAAAGAATATCTGCGAGAACGGAAGGTACCGGTAAGACTGTAAGAGAAGCATCATCAGAAAAATATAGCAGTAAAATGCCAGGATAAGGAGGCAAAATTATGGCACCGATCAGTAATGACTGGCTGGAACCGCTGAAACCGGAGTTCCGTAAGCCATATTATGCAAAATTATATAAAACAGTGATGGATGAATATCATACGAGAAGAATTTATCCTCCGGCAGATGATATTTTTAATGCATTTGCCTTAACACCACTTAAGGATGTCAAAGTTGTAATTTTAGGGCAGGACCCTTACCATGGGGATGGACAGGCACATGGACTTTGTTTTTCGGTGAAACCAGATGTAGAGATACCGCCGTCTCTTGTAAATATTTATAAAGAACTGCACGATGACTGTGGCTGTTATATCCCGGATAATGGGTATCTGACGAAATGGGCGAAACAGGGCGTATTGCTGCTGAACACGGTTCTGACCGTGCGTGCACATCAGGCAAATTCCCACAGGGGGATAGGATGGGAAGAATTTACCGATGCAGCAATCCGCATCCTGGATCAGCAGGATCGTCCAATGGTATTTCTGCTGTGGGGCAGACCGGCTCAGATGAAAAAATCCATGCTGCACAGAAATCCGAAGCATCTGATCCTGGAAGCACCGCATCCAAGTCCGCTTTCCGCATATCGCGGATTTTTTGGCTGCAAACATTTCAGCCAGACAAATGAATTTTTAAAAGCAAACGGTCTGGAGCCAATCGACTGGCAAATCGAGAACCGTGCGGAGCAGAAGACAGAAGAATAAGCAGAATCGTTTGAAGTGACCAGACTTCATAGAGCGTATAAAGAGTATCAGAATACAAAAAAGCAGAGTACATGATTTTGTTATCATAGTGGCTCTGCTTTTTTATACTCTGGCATTTTGTTATTTTTTCAGGTTTTTATTTGCTGTGGAGAGCATCAGTTTGATTCGGTTCAGCTGATTTACTTCACTGGCACCTGGATCGTAGTCGATGGCAACGATATTGGACATCGGATACTGATGACGCAGTTCTTTGATGACACCTTTGCCGACTACGTGGTTCGGCAGGCATCCAAATGGCTGTGTGCAGACGATGTTGTTGACACCGCTGTGGATCAGCTCTAACATCTCTCCGGTCAGGAACCAGCCTTCACCGGTCTGATTTCCGTTGGAAACGATCGGTTTTGCATAACCAGCCAGATCCTGGATATGTGCAGGTGGATCAAAATGTTTGCTTGCTGCAAAAGCTCTGGCAGCCGGTTTGCGGAAATATTCTAACAGAGCGATACCGGCATTTCCAATGGTTGCGGAAGATTTCTTCATGCCAAGATTTTCTGCTTTAAAGTTCGTGTTGTAGAAACAGTAGAGCAAAAAGTCGATCAGATCCGGCATCACCGCTTCAGCCCCCTCGGATTCCAGCAGGTCTACCAGATGATTGTTGGCAGCCGGCAGGAATTTTACCAGAATTTCTCCTACAATGCCGACGCGAGGTTTTTTCTCATCTGTAATCGGCAGGTTATCGAAGTCATGGATAATATCACGGCACAGCTTTTTGAACTGTCCCATAGTCGGATGCTTGGAAGAGACAAAATCTTTGCAGACTTTTTCCCATTTTTCATGCATGGCATTTGCGGAACCTTTGACTTTTTCATAAGGACGCATACGGTAGAGACAACGCATGAAAATATCGCCGAAGATCGCACCGTACAGACCACGCATCACAAGACTGTAGCTGATTTTAAATCCCGGATTTTTCTCAAGACCGCTCAAATTGATGGAGATGACAGGGATCTGTTCCATGTCTGCCTTTTTCAGGGCACGGCGGATAAAGCCGATATAATTGCTGGCACGGCAGCCGCCGCCTGTCTGGGAAATTAGAACGGCAGTTTTATTTAAGTCATATTTACCGGACAACAAGCTGTCCATAATCTGGCCGACAACGATCAGAGAAGGATAGCAAGCATCGTTGTTGACATATTTCAGTCCCATATCCACAGCCTGACGGTCATCGTTCTGCATGACAACGAGGTTGTAACCGGCTGCACGGAATGCAGATTCCAGGATGTTAAAGTGGATCGGAGACATCTGCGGGCAGAGGATTGTGTAGTCTTTTCGCATTTCTTCGGTAAATACAACACGGTCGAAATTGGAAGCGACGATCTCACGTGGCAGATTCTGTTCTCTGCGGATACGCAGGGCAGCAATCAAGGAACGTACACGGATACGGGCAGCTCCTAAGTTGTTTACTTCATCAATCTTCAGACAGGTATAGATCTTGCCGGAGTTTGAAAGGATATCGTTGACACAGTCTGTAGTAACGGCATCCAGTCCGCATCCGAAAGAGTTCAGCTGGATCAGGTCAAGATCATCTCTTGTCTTGACAAAGTTGGCTGCGGCATACAGACGGCTGTGGTACATCCACTGATCCATAACGATCAGAGGGCGTTCCGGCAGATTGCGGTTGGATACAGAATCTTCGGTCAGAACAGCCAGACCGTAAGAATTGATCAGTTCCGGGATGCCGTGGTTGATCTCAGAATCGATGTGGTACGGGCGGCCTGCAAGCACAATGCCGTGGCGGCCGTTTTCTTCCATCCATTTTAAAGTTTCTTCGCCTTTGTCGTACATCGCCTGCCTTGTGCGGGCAAGTTCCTGCCATCCAGTCTTTACAGCGGCACGGACTTCCTCTTTTGGAATGTCAGGGAAGGCTTTGATCATCTGTTTGCAGATGGTATCTTCACTGGCAAAAGAGAGGAACGGATTTTCAAAACGGATCGAGCCGTCTTTTAACTCATCAATATTATTTTTGATATTTTCCGCATAGGATGTTACGATCGGACAGTTGTAATGGTTGTTAGAGTCCGGGAATTCATTTCGCTCATATGGAATACACGGGTAGAAAATGAAAGGAACTCCCTGTTTGATCAGCCAGGTTACATGTCCGTGGGCAAGCTTTGCCGGGTAGCATTCGGATTCGCTTGGGATGGACTCGATGCCAAGCTCATATATCTTTCTGGTGGATGGCGGAGAAAGTACCACGCGATATTTCAGAGCCGTGAAAAATTCAAACCAGAATGGATAATTTTCGTACATATTAAGGACACGCGGGATGCCGACGGTACCTCTTACTGCTTCATCTGCCTCCAGTGGTTTGCGGTCAAACAGAAGCTTGTTCTTATATTCGAACAGGTTCGGGATTTTCTCTTTATTTCGCTCTTTTCCGATACCACGCTCACAGCGGTTTCCGGTCACAAACTGACGGCCCCCGGTAAAACGGTTGATGGTCAGGCGGCACTGGTTGGTACAGCCTTTGCATTTTGCCATGGTGGTCGTGAACTGCAGATGATTGATCTTGTCGATGGAGAGCATGGTGGTCTCTACACCGTCCTGATAACGCTCACGGGCGATCAGTGCAGCACCGAAAGCACCCATGATACCGGCGATATCCGGGCGGATTGCTTCACATCCGGCAATCTTTTCGAAACTGCGAAGAACGGCATCGTTGTAGAACGTACCGCCCTGCACAACGATGTGTTTGCCAAGTTCAGAAGCATCGGAAACTTTGATTACTTTATAAAGAGCATTTTTGATAACCGAATAAGCAAGCCCGGCAGAAATATCAGCGACTTCTGCCCCTTCTTTCTGAGCCTGTTTTACCTTTGAGTTCATAAATACGGTGCAACGGGTACCAAGGTCGATCGGGTTCTTGGCAAAAAGAGCGGCTTTTGCAAAATCCTGTACACTGTAATTCAGAGATTTGGCAAACGTTTCGATAAAAGAACCGCATCCGGAAGAACATGCTTCGTTCAGCTGTACACTGTCAACGGTCTGATTTTTGATCTTGATACATTTCATATCCTGACCACCGATATCCAGGATGCAGTCTACATCCGGATCAAAGAATGCAGCGGCATAATAATGAGATACCGTCTCTACTTCGCCCTCGTCGAGCAGGAGAGCGGCCTTGATCAGTGCCTCGCCGTAACCGGTTGAACAGGAACGGACGATCTTGGCAGTGTCAGGCAGCTTTTTGTAAATATCCTGGATTGCACGAATCGTAGTCTTTAACGGGCTGCCGTTGTTGTTACTGTAGAAAGAATAAAGCAGAGCACCGTCTTCTCCGACCAGAGCAGCTTTTGTCGTGGTAGATCCGGCATCAATACCAAGATAGCAGTTTCCTTCGTACGTTTCCAGATCGCCGGTCATAACGTTATACTGACTCTGACGTTCCGAAAATTCCTCATATTCTTCTTTGGAAGCAAACAAAGGATCCATACGGGCAACCTCAAATTCCATGTGGATGGTGCCGGAAAGTTTCTGGATCAGTGCAGAAAGGGATGTTATAACATCCTCCTTATAATTAAGGGCTGAACCGATTGCAGCAAACAGGTGAGAATTTTCCGGTGTGATCGCATGTTCGTCATCCAGCTTCAGGGTGCGGATGAAAGCAGCTTTCAGCTCTGTTAAAAAATGAAGCGGTCCGCCTAAAAATGCCACATGTCCGCGAATCGGTTTTCCGCAGGCAAGACCGCTGATCGTCTGGTTTACAACGGCCTGGAAAATAGAAGCCGACAGGTCTTCTTTCGTAGCCCCTTCGTTGATCAGAGGCTGAATATCTGTCTTAGCAAATACACCGCAGCGGGCGGCGATCGGATACAGAGCTTTATAATTTTTTGCATAGTCATTCAGCCCAGAAGCGTCGGTCTGCAGAAGCGAAGCCATCTGATCGATAAAGGATCCGGTTCCGCCGGCACAGATACCATTCATACGCTGCTCTACATTTCCACCTTCAAAATAAATAATTTTTGCATCTTCACCGCCAAGCTCGATCGCTACATCTGTCTGCGGAGCATAGTCCTGAAGAGCAGTAGAAACAGCAATAACTTCCTGAACAAAAGGAATACCAAGATGCTTGGCAAGGGTAAGACCGCCGGAGCCGGTGATCATCGGCGAGAGCGAAAGTTCACCGAGGCTGTCATATGCTTTTTTCAGAAGTGCAGAGAGCGTCTCCTGGATATTGGCATAATGGCGTTCATAATCAGAGAAAAGAAGTTCGTTTTTCTCATTCAAAATAGCAACCTTAACGGTTGTGGAACCGATATCGATTCCTAAAGTATGAAGTTTTGTCTGATTCGTATTCATATTCATAAATTTAAAATCCTTATGTAATGATGTTTGATCCGGGATCCGGACAGAAAACAGCCGTTTCCTGATCCACCTATTATAATAGGAAAAGATACCCGAAAAAAGATACAAAGTTCATTATACGACAAATTTTTTGAAATATCAAACGTTTTGATGATGTTTCGCATTTTTTTAGAAACAAAAAATAAAGGTTTCCTTAAGCAAAAATATTGTAATTCATCGCATAATGTGGCATAATGGAAAAGTAAATACTTAAAAATCAAAATAGGAAAACGAATACGAGGACAAGGAAAAGAAAAAGATACAGAGGAGAAAACTATGCAGATATTTTCAATGATTTTATCACTTCTATGTGGAGTAGCACTGTTTTTATTCGGAATGTCACTGATGGGCGACGGACTCAAGATGGTCGCCGGAAATAAACTGGAAGCATTTTTATATCGAATGACGAACACGCCGATCAAGGGTGTGGCACTTGGTACGGCAGTTACCAGTGTGATCCAGTCATCTTCGGCAACGACAGTTATGGTGATCGGTTTTGTAAACTCCGGTATGATGAAGCTGAAACAGGCGATCGGTATCATCATGGGAGCGAATATCGGAACCAGTATCACCGGCTGGATCTTATGTCTTTCTTATATCGAAGGATCCAATGGTATCGCAAGTATTCTTTCCACAGCAACAATTTCAGCTGTTGTGGCAGTTGTTGGCATTATTTTCCGCATGTTCTGTAAGCGAACCTTACATAAGAATGTAGGAAATATCATGCTTGGTTTTGCAATCCTGATGACAGGTATGCAGATGATGAGTGGTGCGGTATCCCCACTGCGTGAGAGCCCGGTATTTATCAAGATGCTGACTATGTTTTCCAATCCGATCGCAGGTATCCTGGTTGGTATTGCATTTACCGCGGTACTGCAGAGCGCATCTGCAACAGTCGGTGTACTTCAGGCGCTGTCTGTAACCGGAATCCTGACATTTGCAAGTGCGTTTCCAATCGTTCTTGGTATTGGTGTCGGTGCTGCATGTCCGGTCCTTATTTCTGCGATTGGTGCAAATAAGAACGGTAAGAGAACTGCTCTTGTGTATCTGATCAATGATCTGTTTGGTCTTATCATGTGGTCTGTGATCTTCTACACAGTGAATGCATTTGTACATTTTACGTTTATGGATATGACGATGACACCGGTAGCGATCGCCCTTCTGAACACAGTCTTCCGTCTGGCAACAGTTATCGTGCTGTTCCCGTTCATTCCAAAGATCGAGAAGCTGGTATGCTGGCTTGTGAAGGATAACAAAGAGGACTTGGAAGATGAGGCGGACTTTGATCTTCTGGAGGAGCGTCTTCTGAATTACCCGGCCCTTGCCATCGCACAGTGCCACCGTGTAATGAACGGAATGTCCAAGAAACTCCGCAAAAATGTCAACAGAGCTATGAACCTTCTGAATGACTATCAGCAGGATAAATACGATAAGGTTCAGCGAAAAGAGGATCTGATCGACAAGTATGAAAGTCGTCTTGGAGAATATCTGATCCAGCTGACCAAGAGAGAGATGAATTCTGCACAGACAAGACAGACTTCTCTGTATCTGCATACGATCAATGACTTTGAGCGTATTGGTGATCATGCTTCTTATATTGCACATATGTCCAGCGAGATGCATGATAATCACACGAATTTTTCTCAGGAAGCCTGGGATGAGCTGAATGTTGTTATGGAAGCGGTCCGTGAGGATATCAACATAACCTGCAATGCTTTTATGAAAGATGATAAGGAAATGGCACAGAGAGTAGCACCTCTGGGAGCTGTGATCACAGGACTTTGTGATATGCTGAAAATGCGCCACGCAGAGCGCCTGAGCCAGGGCAAATGCGGACTGGAAGAAGGAACGGTGTTCAGTGATATCCTGAACAGTTTTGGCCGTATCGCAACGCACTGTGCAAGTGCTATGGTTGCGCTTATGAAGAGTGGAGAAACCGGTTCGGATCTTCATATCCATGATTCCAAGATTTATCCGACCAACAGTGTGGAATATTATCAGTACTTCAAGGAGTACGGACAGAAATACGATATCGAAAATCAGGAAGGTCATGTGCTCAGCATGGAGCCGGAAGAAGTAGAATAAAGATTTGCAAAAAAACGCCAGTTTCAAATTAACTCGAAACTGGCGTTTTTGTTCCTACCACGGATATTTTCCCTTTTTAGCATAAGGAAGAAGTTTACCATCGAATTTAATGATAACACGGTGATTTCCTTCCGCGTCTTCGGTCACATCTACATCCAGACCGAAATCAATGGCACTCATGATGGCGTTTCCGCCCTGTTCATGAATGATATCTTTGATAGCGGGACCGTAAGTATCAATGACTTCATGAAGCCGGTAAAGAATCGGATCAGTATTTCCTTTATACGGATGGCTGTTGAGAAATGCAGTAGCGGATGGACTGATTTTAAGTGCTTCTGCAAGTTTCAGGGTATATTCTTCCGGAACATACTGCTGTCCTTCAAATACAGAAGCGAGCCATACTTTATTGACTCCTATGAGTTCGGCTAATTGTTCGTAAGTCAGCCCGGAAGCTTTTTTTGCTGCTTTTAAAGCTTCCAGTTCGTCAGCATGTTCCAGTCGGGTAAGATAATCAGCGTTATTCATTGGTGTCATAATAGATTCCTCCTTAAATAAATAATTGTATATAACAAAAAAACGAGATGCCTTAAAAAGGTACCTCGCTGTACAAAACAATTATAGTTCAGAGAACAGAATGTGTCAATGCTTTATTTATTACTATTTACCATAAAAAATATATAATTGCTGATAATTGGAATCAGGGGTTATCAAAATACAGATTTCATGGTATGATAAATCTATGAGACAGCGTGAGACGTATAATGGGGATGCGTATCTTACAGCAGGAAAAAGGAGGTTTTTACTATGGGTGAGAGTATGATCACATCGTTTGACGGAACGAAACTGTATCTGAAAAAGGAAACGGCAGCAGATAATAAGGCTGTGATCGTGATCGTTCACGGTCTCTGTGAGCATCAGGGCAGGTACGATTATTTTGCGGAGAAGCTTCATGAAGTAGGAATCGGTACCTACCGTTTTGATCACAGAGGACATGGACGATCCGAAGGTGAGGAGACTTTTTATTCGGATTTTAATGAACTTCTGGATGATACCAATGTAGTGGTGGATATGGCCATTGAAGAAAATCCGGATATTCCGGTGTTCCTTCTCGGACACAGCATGGGAGGATTTACCGTTTCTCTGTATGGAGCCAAATATCCGGACAAAAAGCTCCGGGGAATCATTACCAGCGGTGCACTGACTGCAGATAACGGAAATCTGATCCGTGGAGTGCCGGGAGGAATGGATGTACATACACGTCTTACCAATCAGCTGGGCTCCGGTGTATGCTCTGTACAGGAAGTGGTAGACTGGTACGGAAAAGATCCATATAATAAACAGTCTTTTACAGCAGGCTTATGCTATGCGATCTGTGACGGACTTGACTGGTTCAAGGAGAAAAAAGCAGAGTTTCATTATCCGGTTCTTATGACACACGGTGAGAAAGACGGTCTGGTAAGTGTACAGGATACCTATGATTTCTTTAAAGAAGCAGGATCAAAAGATAAACAGATGAAGATCTACGGCGGACTTTTCCATGAGATTTTGAATGAATACTGTAAAGACGAAGTGATCGGGGATATGATCCGGTGGATGGAAGTACGGATCTGAAAAAGAAACAAACTGTTTTATATGTAATAGCAAAGCCAGGTGGGGTTAAATAACACCTGGCTTTCTTTTGTAAAGATATTCTGCTACAATAAACAGATAGAAACAGGAAGACAGAACAGGAGAAAACAATCATGTCAAATATCATAGAAATCACAGATTTTAACGCACCGGAGCTGGATGTATATGCCAGGATCTCCGAGATACAGCTTTTGAACCGGGCAGAGCCTGAGAAGGGAATCTTTATCGCGGAGAGCCCGAAAGTTATTGAGCGGGCGTTGGATTCCGGATGTAAGCCGATTTCTTTTCTGGTGGAACATAAACATATTGAGGGAGAAGCAAAGGAGCTGATCCGGCGATGTGGAGACATTTCGGTTTATACAGCAGAATTTGATGTTCTGACACAGCTGACCGGTTTTAAGCTGACAAGAGGAATGCTCTGTGCCATGCACCGGCCGGCACTTCCGGGGATTGATGAGATCTGCAAAAATGCCCGCAGGATCGCGGTTCTGGAAAATGTGGTAAATCCTACTAATATCGGCGCGATTTTTCGTTCTGCGGCGGCTCTTGGAATGGATGCGGTCCTGTTAACGCCAGGATGCAGCAATCCCCTGTACCGCCGTGCGATCCGTGTCAGCATGGGAACTGTATTTCAGATCCCATGGACGTTTTTTGATGAAAAGACAGAGTGGAAGACCGAAGGCATCCGGCTGCTGAAGGCAATGGGATTTAAGACCGCAGCCATGGCACTGAAGGAGGATTCTTTTGATATTGACGATCCCCATCTGATGGCGGAAGAAAAACTGGCGGTTGTTCTTGGGACGGAAGGAGATGGACTTGCCTCAGAGACCATTGCGGACTGTGACTATACGGTATGCATTCCCATGGCCCATGGAGTAGATTCATTGAATGTGGCTGCAGCCAGTGCGGTGGCATTCTGGCAATTGGGGAAACATTAAAAAAATGTGCCGGACAGGAAGAACGTATTCTTTTATAAGATCATTGCGGGGAAATGTCATGGACATGGCTATTGGTGTGATCATTGGAGGTGCTTTCTCAGGTATCGTAACATCACTGACCGACAACTTTATCAATCCGATCCTGAATGTGCTTACAGGAGGAGCAACGTATACACTGAAGGATGTATCCGGATTTGCTTCATCCTTTGTCTCATCAGTGATCAATTTTGTGATCATGGCATTTATTCTTTTCTGTCTTCTGAAGGCGGTAAACAAGATCACTTCTATCGGAGCAAAAAAAGAGGAAGAGCCTGCACCAACTACGAAGGTATGTCCGTTCTGCAGAAGTGAGATCGACATCGAGGCTACAAGATGCCCACACTGTACTTCAATTCTGAACGAAGAAAAAAAGGAAGAATTATAAAAGAGAATATCCGCTTTACATAGAAAAAACGGGAAATCAGGAAGCATATTATGGTATGCATGAGATTTCCCGTTTTTTTTATGCGTTTGTGTTCTGATTTTCTTCTTCCATATCCATCAGATGAAAAGAAAGCAGCAGATAAAGGATTTCATCTCTGTCTGTAAGATCCGAATCCAGAAATGCTTTGATCTTATCCAGACGGTAAAGAAGAGTAGTTCTGTGGATAAATAAAGCGCTGGCAGTATGGGCAATGTTCTGGTTGTGTTCCAGAAAACAACGCAGTGTGTCATAGAGATGAGAATGTTTTGCCTCATCTTTGTATTTTAGTGACAGAAGCTTTTCATGGCAGATCATGTAAGCAGGAAGTTTTCTGGTAGCCTGTTCCAGGATGTAGGGCAGAGCGATGGAGTTAAAATAGTGGATACTTTCTGCGGGGTTTTTGCGTTTGCCAACCTGTAAAGTGACAGAAGCCTGTGTGTATTGACGGTGGAAATTGAAATGCCCGAGCATCTTCCTGCTGTATCCGGCGCTTAGCATGCTGCTTTTGATAAAGCCTTCAATCTTATCGGAAATTTCTTGGACGGTCATAGTACAGAGATCCAGATTGATAAAAAGCACAGCATTCCCTTTATATTCGGTAGCGCAGCTTGCCGGGATCGTATTTTCCAGATAATTGCAGATGGCATTGAGGGTCAGATTTTTCTGATCGATCAGCCCGGTCTGGATCAGGATGCATTGATACATATGGGAAGAAAGCCACCCCACATTTGTCAGCTGCTGGCTGACTTTTACATAATCAGCTCCAGGGTCTGTCAGGATGGATATAAAAATCTGATGCAGAGGAAAAGCTTTATCCCGGTTGTGCATGATACCTGTGGAAAGTGCATGAGATACCATTTGGGAAAGGTACTCCAGGACGAAACCAAAGGTGTCATCCAGAGGAACTTCACCTCCGGAAAACATCAGTCTGTATACGGCCTTGTCATTGTTGGAAATGTTTACACAGAGAGAAGGAACCGTAAGGCCATTTCCCGGATAATAAAAATAACCAGTTTTATAAAATGCTTCCTCGTAATGAGGGTCCTGCTTCAGACTGTCCACAATATCCCAGGAATTTTCGCTGGAACCCAGAACGGAATTGGAGAGATCATCCAGGTCCCAGCCTCTGGAAGCAATGATGGTAAAATCCATGCCGATCAGCATCATTGGATTTGGAATGATGGAAGTGGTAAGATCCAGAAGCTCCTGAATAGAAGCGTTTCGAAGACGGGAATCCATCAGAGACTGATTCCACTGGTCATAAAGGATAAAAATATCCTGAAGTTTATTAAAAACAGTGTTAACAGGAAGGTCTTCAGGGATGATACACATATTTGGCTGGGATAATTCGTAATTCTGATAAGCTTTTCCGATCATCAGGAACAGGATATTTTTGGGATGATGAAAAGTTGGCTGAAAATCCGGATCTGTGATGAGGTAAACACGTCCATCCTGAAGAGGCATGCTTTTTTCAAAACAGGAAGGGCAGGAAAGCGTGGGAAATGTATCCAGCCTGGATGTATGTATGGAAAATGATTTCTGTAAGTGATAACAGATGATTTTTGCACTGAGTTTCAAAGAAAATCCTCCTTCCTATATTTTATAGGAAAAAATAGAAATAATCACCATATTATGTGGAATTGTGATTCTTCTGATTTTCAGTATAATAGAATCATAAAGAAAAAACAAGTGCAGAAATAAGCCTTTTATATTGGGGTGTAGCAAAACAAGTGCGGAAAAAAGGCTTTCCTGCATAATAACGTAGCGGAGGTGTTTTTATGTTAACAAAAAGACAGAATATGATGGAAGTAATCCGTGGAGGAAATCCGGATCGTTTTGTAAAACAGTATGAGGGACTGACCTTTGTTCTGAATACTCCCTATCAGCAGCAGTATCCGATGATGCCGGAAGGACCTGGTGCACCAACAGTAAAATGTGGCTGGGGATATTATAATTCCTGGCCGGCAGGAACGCCAGGAGCGTTTCCACTTCATGATCCCGAACATCTGGTATGCCCGGATATCACAGAATGGAAAAAATATGTAAAAGCACCGGATATCAATTACACAGCAGAAGACTGGAAAGCATGCCAGGAGACCATTGCCGGAATTGATAGGAATGAAACAATGGTTGCCACACTGATCGCACCGGGAGTTTTTGAGATGTGCCATTATCTCTGTGAAATTCAGAATACTATGATGAATTTTTACGAAGAACCGGAAGCCATGCATGAACTGATCGAATATATTACAGAGTGGGAACTGAAATGGGCAGAGCAGATCTGTACCTATATGAAACCGGATGTTGTATTCCATCATGATGACTGGGGAACACAGAAATCTACATTTATCAGTGTGGACATGTTCCGTGAATTCTTTATGGATTCCTACAAACGTATTTATGGCTATTACCATGATCACGGGGTAGAACTGATCATTCATCACAATGACAGTTACAGTGCAACATTGGTTCCAACAATGATCGAGATGGGAATTGATGTATGGCAGGGATGTATGTCAGTCAATGATCTTCCAAAACTGATCAAAGAATATGGAAAAGATATCACATTTATGGGCGGTATCGATAATGGTAAAGTAGATCGTTTTGACTGGAATCAGGAAATGATTGAAGAAGCAACCGATCAGCTTTGCAGAGACTGTGGTAAACTTCATTTTATTCCATGTACCACCCATGGCCTGAATTTTTCCTGCATCCCAGGTGTTTATGAGGCAGTAGATCAGGAAATCGATAAAATGACGAAAGAAATGTTTTGATCGAATTCAGATTGGCCTATATAACTATATAATAGGAAGAAAATAAAATAAAAAAAGGTCGGAAAAGCCTGCAAAACTCAGCAGAAAAGCGCTTTCCCGGCCTTTTTTCTGTGAAATTTTGGAAAAAATAAATTTGTAAAGCAAAAACCCTTGACAGGCATGCCGGAATCGTGTATGATAGCCAAGGTGATTACAGATGGAGAAATTTGTAGAGCAGACTTTTTTATTTGATTTTTATGGAGAGCTTCTGACAGAGAGGCAGCGGCAGGTGTACACCAGTGTGGTATTTGAGGATTATTCCTTAAGTGAAGTTGCTGAGGAACTTGGCATCAGCAGACAGGGTGTACATGATATGATCAGACGGTGCAATCGGACGTTGGAGGAATACGAAGAGAAACTCCATCTGGTCGAGAAATTCCTGAACATCCGCAGTCAGGTTATGAAGATCCATGAACTGGCTGACAAGTACCACGCCGAAGATATTGCGGCGATTTCCAATGTGATATTAGAGGAGTTATGATCAATGGCATTTGAGAGTTTAACAGATAAACTGCAGAATGTATTTAAAAAGCTGAAAGGCAAAGGCCGTCTTACAGAGGCTGATGTCAAGGTTGCGCTGAAAGAAGTTAAGATGGCACTTCTGGAAGCGGATGTTAACTTTAAGGTCGTTAAGCAGTTTACGAAATCTGTTCAGGAAAAGGCTATCGGACAGGATGTTATGAATGGTCTGAATCCGGGACAGATGGTGATCAAGATCGTAAATGACGAGCTGGTCAATCTGATGGGAAGTGAGACAACAGAACTTCCGATCAAACCGGGAATGGATCTTACCGTTCTTATGATGGTCGGCCTCCAGGGTGCAGGTAAGACAACAACGGTTGCCAAGCTGGCAGGCAAACTGAAATCCAAAGGAAAGAGACCACTGCTTGTGGCCTGTGATGTTTACCGTCCCGCAGCGATCACACAGCTGCAGGTGAATGGTGAGAAGCAGGGCGTCGAGGTCTTTTCCATGGGAGACAAGCAGAATCCCGTGGACATTGCAAAAGCAGCTATCGAGCATGCGAAATCCAATCAGCAGAATGTTGTACTGATCGATACAGCAGGACGTCTTCATATTGATGAAGATATGATGCAGGAGCTTGAGAATATCAAGGCAAATGTGAATGTGGATGCGACAGTGCTTGTAGTTGATGCCATGACAGGACAGGATGCGGTGAATGTAGCGCAGAACTTTTCTGATAAAGTCGGCATTGACGGCGTGATCCTGACCAAGATGGACGGTGATACACGAGGTGGAGCTGCACTTTCCATTAAAGCCGTAACCGGCAAACCGATCTTCTATGTTGGTATGGGAGAGAAGCTTTCGGACCTGGAACAGTTTTATCCGGAACGTATGGCTTCCAGAATCCTTGGTATGGGCGATGTGATGAGCCTGATCGAGAAGGTGGAAGCATCTGTGGATCAGGAACAGGCCCAGGAGATGCAGAAGAAGCTGAAGAAAATGGACTTCGACTTTAATGACTATCTTACCAGCATGGAGCAAATGAACAAAATGGGTGGTATTTCCAGTATCCTGAACATGCTTCCTGGAATGGGCGGCAAGATGAAAGATATCGAGGGCATGATCGATGAGAAAGCTATGGATCGCACCAAGTCCATCATCCTTTCCATGACACCTCAGGAGAGAAGCAATCCGAACATTCTGAACATATCCCGTAAGAACCGCATCGCCAGAGGTGCAGGCGTGGATGTCACAGAAGTAAACCGTCTTGTGAAGCAGTTTGAGCAGAGCAAGAAGATGATGAAACAGATGCCGGGCTTAACAGGCGGCAAGATGAATATGGGAAAAAGAGGCGGCTTTAAGCTTCCCTTTTAATAAACAACAATAAATTTTTAGAAAGATAATTGGAGGAAAACAAAAATGGCAGTTAAGATCAGATTAAGAAGAATGGGACAGAAGAAAGCACCTTTCTATAGAATCGTAGTAGCAGATTCCCGCTGCAAACGTGACGGAAGATGTATCGCAGAGATCGGAACATATGATCCGAACCTTGACCCAAGCGTATACAAAATCGACGAAGAGGCAGCTAAGAAATGGCTTGCAGCTGGTGCTCAGCCTACAGAAGTAGTTGCTAAGCTTCTTAAACTTGCCGGAATCGAGAAATAATACCTGACAGATTTAAGATCTGTGGGCCCCGTAAGGGCAGAGCAAGGAGGTATGTAATGAAACAACTTGTAGAAGTAATTGCAAAATCTCTTGTTGAAAATCCGGATGAGGTAGTCGTTACTGAGACTGAGAAAGACGACGCGATTGTTGTTGAACTGAAAGTCGGACCGGCCGATATGGGTAAGGTCATTGGAAGACAGGGAAGAATTGCCAAGGCAATCCGTACTGTTGTGAAAGCGGCTTCTTCAAAAAGCAGCAAAAAAGTGATTGTAGATATTCTGCAATGAAAAATGAGACAGGAGCTGTGGATTCCATGGCTCCTGTTTTTACTCTGAAAGGGAGCAAAAATGGAAGATTTATTAAAAGTAGGAGTTATCACAACAACGCATGGTGTCCGTGGTGAAGTAAAGGTTTTTCCAACAACGGATGATGCAGAGCGTTTTCTTGATATTGAATATGTGCTTCTGGATACAGGAAAAGAACTTCGCAGACTGAATATTCAGAATGTAAAATTCTTTAAGAATCTTGCGATCCTGAAGTTTGAAGGCGTTGATAATATCAATGATATTGAAATGTATAAAGGCCGTGATCTCTGGATTCCGCGTGAGGAAGCACAGGAGCTTGGCGAGGATGAATATTATGTGGCAGATCTGATCGGAATGGATGTACTTCTGGAGAATGGGGAGAAATTCGGAGTACTCCGCGATGTTATGGAGACCGGTGCCAATGATGTTTATATCGTAGATCGTGTGGATGGAGAGGAAGTTCTGCTTCCGGCGATCCATGACTGTGTTCTTGATGTAGACGTGGAAAAAAATACCATGACTGTGCATTTGATGAAAGGGCTTGTTTAAATGAATTATCATGTACTTACACTGTTTCCGGAAATGATCGAGAACGGAATGAACACAAGTATTACAGGCCGTGCGATTACAAAGGGACTGTTATCACTGGAAGCGATCAATATCCGGGATTTTGCCTTCAACAAGCACCAGAAGGTAGATGATTATCCATATGGCGGCGGTGCCGGAATGCTGATGCAGGCAGAACCGGTATATCTGTCCTATGAATCCATTGTAGAGCGCATCGGAAGAAAACCACGTGTGATCTTTCTTACTCCTCAGGGAAAAACTTTCAACCAGAATATGGCGAAAGAGTTCGCACTGGAAGAAGACCTGGTTTTTCTCTGCGGTCATTATGAGGGAATTGATGAGCGTGTTCTGGAAGAAATTGTGACGGATTATGTTTCTATCGGTGATTATGTACTTACTGGTGGGGAACTTCCGGCTATGGTTATGATGGATTCCATTTCCAGAATGGTACCAGGAGTTCTGAATAATCAGGAATCCGGAGAGACGGAATCTTTTTCCGGAAATCTTCTGGAATATCCCCAGTACAGCCGACCGGAAGAATGGCATGGAAAAAAAGTTCCGGAGGTGCTGCTTTCCGGACATCATGCAAATGTGGATAAATGGAGAAGAGAGCAGTCTATTATCCGTACTGCCAAATGGAGACCGGATCTGCTGCCAAAGGCCGATCTTACAAACAAAGAGTGGAACGAGGTCCGCAGGCTTTGCAAACAATGGAAAGAGGAAGTGGAAAAATAATTATGAAAACATCAGATTTTTATTATGACCTGCCGCAGGAACTGATTGCTCAGGACCCGCTGGAGGACAGAAGTTCTTCCAGACTGATGCATCTGTCCCTGAAAGACGGAAGTATCGAGCATCGTCATTTTACCGATATATTGGATTACCTGCATAAGGGAGACTGCCTTGTGATCAATGACACCAAAGTTATTCCGGCACGTCTTTACGGACATAAGGAGGAGACAGGAGCACTGATCGAGATCCTGCTTCTGAAACGCCGTGAGAATGATATCTGGGAGTGTCTTGTAAAGCCCGGCAAAAAGGCACGTCCGGGTGCCAAAATTACTTTTGGCGATGGCATTTTAAAAGGTGAGATCATCGATATTGTAGATGAGGGAAACCGCCTGATCCAGTTCCATTATGAGGGAATTTTTGAGGAAATTCTGGATCAGCTGGGAGAAATGCCGCTGCCGCCATATATTACCCACAAGCTGAAAGACAAAAACCGTTATCAGACCGTGTATGCCAAAAATGAAGGATCTGCTGCTGCACCGACTGCAGGACTGCATTTCACACCGGAACTTCTTGAGAAGGTAAAAGAAATGGGTGTGAATATTGCCCATGTAACTTTACATGTAGGCCTTGGAACGTTCCGACCGGTAAAAGTGGATGATGTGGAGAAACATCATATGCATTCGGAATTTTACATTGTGGAAGAAGATCAGGCAAAACTGATCAATGATACAAAGAAAAACGGTGGAAGAGTGATTTCCGTGGGAACTACCAGCTGCCGTACCCTGGAGTCTGCAACAGGAGAAGACGGAATCGTAAAAGCCGGAAGCGGATGGACAGAGATCTTTATCTATCCAGGCTATAAATTCAAAGCAATCGATGGACTGATCACCAATTTCCATCTTCCGGAGTCCACGCTGCTGATGCTGGTTTCTGCCCTTGCAGGAAAAGAGCATATTATGGCTGCCTATGAGGAGGCGGTGAAGGAGAGATACCGTTTCTTCAGTTTTGGTGATGCCATGTTTATCGAATAACACCATTTTCCAACATTTGTTAGGTATAAGAAAATACAGAAGACATAAAAAACAACCAGGAGGTATAAAAGCTTCCTGGTTATTTTTGTGCCCGGCATTTATGTCGGTGTCAATTTTTATAGATGAATTTGTGTGTAAGACCATTCTTGAAGACAATGGAACTTATGCGGCCATCGATGATATAAATAGAATCAAGAATTGTTTCCATGTACGTTTTAAGAATCTCTGGATCCACAGAGGTTGCAAGATTTTTGTAGTAGATATATTTCCGGTTTTTTAATTCCTTCTGTATGAGAAGATGACTGGCTTGCTTTATAAATTCTTCGTCAGACAGAAAAGAGTCTGTATTCTGGGTAATGAGACCAAGTTGGGCATTGATGCTTTTTAGGTGATCCGATATTTCACTTTTTCGAAGAATAAAGTCTTTTTCAGACATTGATTTGTCCGAATACAGATATAAATCTTGTAAACGTTGCAAGGCACGTTCCTGCTTTTCTTTTTCTTTGCGGAGAGAAGCAAGTTCAGGATCAACAGAGGCCTTTTTCTTCCGAGGCTTTTTAATTGCAAAAACATAGGAATTATCTGAACCATATCTGGACAAAAGATTGAAGAAGTCATTCAGCCCATCTTTTTTGATGGAAGAAATATCGGAGAAGGTAGAGCCAATCAGCAAATGCTTTTGCAATTCTTCCGGAGTATCAATACTGGAAAAAGTTTTCTTCGCATTGAGCATATTTAAAATATAGTTAATGATAAACTCGCCTACAATCATATCGCTTACAGTAGCGTTATCGCATTTATTGCTTTTCCGGTGAAGAGGACAACTGTAATTAGATGACCTATATCCGTCAGCATGTTTCCTTCCTGGGGTGGATACCATTTTATTTCCACATTTGCCACAATAGGCAATTCCCTGAAATATATGAACATTGGCAGTAGTATGCATCCTCCCAACGGGATTATCAATGTTTTTTGAATTTATTTTTAATGAGGCTTTCATTGCTTCGTGTTCTTCCAGGGTAAAAATAGCTGGATGGTGGTTTGGAATCATAACCCATTCATCTTCTGGATTGAGAGTTCTATTTTCGGTCCCTTTATATCGGTTATAACGATAAATGCCGGCATAAAATGGGCTGGATGCAATAATCCATACAGTAGTAGCAGTCCAGTCTGCACCGGATCGCGTTTTATAACCAGCAGTATTTAAAGCCCTTGCAGTATAAACAAGGGATTTATTTTCTAGGTATAAATCTTTTAATTTGCGACATATTGGAGCTTCATCTTCTCTGATGGAGAAAGTAGACGTTTTGGAATCGTAGGAATATCCAAAAGGAACCCTGCCACCGTTCCATTGCCCATTATTGGCTCTGGAGATCATTGTTGCTGTAACACGCTCTGAGGTCATGTTTCTTTCCAATTCAGCAAATACTAAAACAATTTTCAGCATAGCTTCACCAATAGCAGTGGAGGTATCAAACTGTTCATTTTTGCTTACAAAGGTAACACGTAACGATTGAAGTTCTTCATACATTTCTGCAAAATCCAGAAGATTTCTGGATATTCTGTCAATTTTCCAAACAAGAACATGGGTGAATTCACCTTTCCGGATCCTTCCCATCATATCTTGAAAAGCTGGGCGGTCAGTGTTTTTTCCTGAGTAACCAGCATCTTCAAAAATCTCATAATTATCAGTACCAAGAATAAGCTGACAATACGCTATGAGGTCCTTTTTCTGCATAGGTATGGAATCTTTGTCTACCTGGTGAATAGTAGACACTCTGATGTATATTGCTACTTTAGTTATGCGAGCGGGCGCAGATACGCCCCTTAAAGCGGTTTTTCTTCTTGCCATAATATTTCTCCCAAGTGCATAAAGAAAGCCCCTGCATGGGGCTGTCCTTTGATTTTAAATGATATGTGGCACATATTTGTTGAGCACAGACCACACAATTTCCCTGTCTCTTTGATCTGCCAACTGGTAGCAGGCAAGGAGCCTTTGAAGTTCCAAGACAAAAGCATCTTTTTTGGGAACCAAAGGTGCTTGTGGTTGAATAGTGATCTTTTTATTCATAAGAAAACCTCCTGTTATTTGGTTTTGTTATTCCGATACCATTCAAAATAGTCAGGGGATATTATGCTCTCTTATTATCAGCGTATTTTTCGGGAGCAGAAACCATATGAGTACGCAGGAAATCCTTACAAAGCTGCTGACGATCTTCTGGTATATGAGAGATGATATCACTCCATTCACCGTTTAACTCATAATTCTGAGTTTGCCCGGAATATGGAGCTTGCCCCAATCCATACACCAATTCATCAATGCTAATCTGAAGATATTCTGCAATTTCCATAACAATATCCAATCGTGGAAATTTTCCCATTTTCCAACCACCAGTATTGCCGCTCGCCCTTCCTATATCCGCTAAAACAGCGGTTATTGTGGTGCCTTTTCGTTCACAGGCAGCCTTAAAATTATCGTAGAACATAGTACCTCCTTGATAAAAACTCAAAAAAATGAGTAAAAAGTATTGACCTACTCATTATTACGAGTTAATATAACAAATGTAAGATGATTTTGAAGATGATTTTAAAGTTTATTTTAAAGATAAAATCAATCTTCATTATAAAGAAAAACACAACAAAAGTAAAGAAAAGAAAGGAGCAAAACATATGGCGGAAAAGTTGTCTCCTTGGTGTAAGAAGGCCAAGATTGCCATGATTCAGAAAGATATCGGGGTTTCTGATATGGCAGAGAAACTCGGCAACAATCGCTCATACATTTCGTCAGTTTTAAATGGTCGTGTGATATCACCTCCTATCAGAAAAAAAATAAGCGATTATTTGAATATTACTGATGATGATTCCTGCTCGGATGATGGAGAATGAACTCATTATAAAAGATGAGGAGCGAAAACAGAATGGAGTTTGATTGCACGAAAGATGGTAAGAATATTTATTTTGCTTGCAGAGAAAAGGCAGCAAAATACAATGATCTTCTAAACAGCAGGGAAAGAGCTGCTGAGTTGTTGGGAATATCAACATCAACTCTGGCAAATCATGAGTTGGGAGTAACCAAAAACGTACCCCCAGATACAGTGGTGATGATGTCAGATCTGTATAAGACACCGGAATTGCGTAGCCATTATTGCAAGCATGAATGTCCGATAGGGCGGAACCTTCCTTTGGCAACACAGGTTAGTGGATTGCAGAGCATCACCGTAAAAATATTGAATAGTCTGGATGAGGAAATTGTTCGGACTGTGAAGAAACAGCTACTCATGATTGCGGAAGATGGAGAAATTACAGAGGACGAGCAGGAAGAGTTCGATGGCATAGTGAAAAAGTTGGAAATTTTGGCAACAGAGATATCTGAATTACGAATGTTGGCTGAAAAATTCCAGAAGTAAATGAAAGAGGCTGATACGAATGGAACTGAAAGAAAAGCTGATACGGATTTTGAAAGAAAAGTACGGTATGGAAAATGATGCTGAGATTATAAAAGAAATCAGAGCTTCACAGGGCATTGATCTTGGTATATTTGTAAATCCATACGAGAAAGATGAGGTAAAAAGTGCGTAGGAGTACACGAAGAAAATTAAAAGTATATGCGGTAGATGCGGCAATGATACTTTTGGCAGCTCAGGTAACAATCGTATTAAAGGCCGACAATAAAGCAGAAGCATCTACATACACAGCAATACAGGCTGCCCAGGATGAATATATAGAAACCAGATCCGATACAGAAGCACCGGAAAGAGATGCAGAATATATTTCTATATCAGAAGATGAGCAGAACTGGATCCGTAAAGATTCCGATATCCTTTTGAGAATTGCAATGGCAGAAGCAGAGGGAGAAGGAACTGAGGGAAAAGCTCTTGTAATGAATGTAATTCTGAACCGAGTTGAGAGTGAGGAATTTCCAGACAGTATAGAGGCTGTTGTATTTCAACCGGGACAGTTTGAATCGGTTTTAGATGATGGAAGATACTGGGATGTTGAACCAGATGCAGAATGTTATAAGGCTTTATATATGGTCCAATATGAAAACTGGGACGATACGGAAGGTGCGTTATATTTCTGCAGAACTGGTAGTTCACTCTGGATGGAGAACAATACAGAATATCTTTTTACTATGGGAAATCATTCTTTTTACAGATAGGAGGCAAGAATGCTGGAACGATGGATTGTAAAACATTGGATTGCATTAAGCGTGGGCTGTTTATTGATGGCGGCAGCAGTGCGGATGGCATATGCTCAGCGCGGATATGTAGCAATCGGCGGTGAATGGGCAATCATCCCGATTATGTTCCTGATCGAATGGTTTATTAAAGCCAGACGCAGGGAGGCACGAAGAAAATGCAAGAATACGAGAGTGTAAAGCAGCAGTTAGAGAAAGACGGTTACAAAATATCAAATGCAGAGTTTTCCTGTTTGATTGAATATGCCAAAAGGAAAGTAAAGATTGCAGAAAAAGATGAAAGTTATATTCCAATATTGCTTCCGGATATGGTAAAAGAATACTTTTTCCGAATGGGAGTGAATTTGGAGGTCATGTCAAAAATGATGAAAGAATAATAAGGAGGTGCAGCACAATGAATGAAGTTCAGGTTAATTCACAGGGAAATGTCCAGCCAGTAGATTTTACCAGCCAGGAGCCGGTACAGCAGCAGAGATCGTCACAAACAGAAATGATGGTGACCAGACAGGCACAGGAGGTGCAGGTCGCAATGCTGGCAGCAAAGAGATTTCCACGAGATCAGGTCGTAGCATACAACAACATCTTGAGGGCTTGCCAGAGAAGGAAGCTGGCAGAAAACTCCATGTATGAGTTTCCAAGAGGAAATGAAAAGATTACTGGTCCATCCATCAGACTTGCAGAAGCCATTGCTCAGAACTGGGGCAATATTGATTTCGGTTTTATGGAGTTGGAGCAGAGAAATGGAGCCAGTCAGGTTATGGCGTATGCGTGGGATCTTGAAACCAATTCCAGACAGACAAAATTATTCAGTGTACCGCATATCAGACATACCAGAAAGGGAGATTATCCGCTTACAGATCCAAGAGATATTTACGAAGCAGTAGCGAACCAGGCAGCACGAAGGGTAAGGGCTTGCATTCTTGGAATTATCCCAAGTGATGTTGTGGAAGCAGCAGTGGATAGATGCAATAAAACATTGCGAGAGGGATATGAGGAGCCTTTAGTGGATCGTGTCAGAAAGATGGCGGAAGTATTTGAAAAGGAATTTTCCGTAAATATCTCAATGATTGAAAAATATCTGGGGTGTAAGAGCGATGCTTTCTCAGAAAATGATTTTGTAAGGCTGAAAAAGGTTTATCGTGCTTTGCGTGATGGAATGGCGAAGAGAGAGGACTACTTCGAGATTGGATTACCGGTAACTGATAACAGCGAGATCAGCGATCCTTTTAATGGAGGAGAAAAGAAGCAGGAGGCCAGCAAAGAGGGTGGTAAGAAATGATTCTGAATAATGAAAATTATTACAGCCAGGAAGCAAATCAGGAATATATGAGCGTATCACAGTACAAGGCGTTTATGAACTGTGAGGCAGCGGCTATGGCCAGTATTTCCGGAAGATATGAAAGACCAACAACCAGGGCATTATTGGTAGGTTCGTTTGTGGACAGATACTTCGAAGGTACACTCGATGAGTTCATGAAAGAGAATCCGGTCCTTTATACAAGAAAGCATGAACTGAGAGCAGAGTTCAAAAGAGCAAACCAGATCATCGAAGCTGTGAAAACGGATCCGAAATTTATGGATGCTATGAGCGGAGAAAAACAACGGATTTTTACCTTTGAATTATTTGGTGTGAAGTGGAAAGCAAAGCTGGACAGCTATAATCCAGGAAAAGCAATCACAGACTTAAAGGTCGTGGCAAGAATGGACAAGCTGCCTATGTGGAGATATGACATTCAGGGGGCTGTTTATCAGAAAGGTGTGGAAATTGTTACAGGCGAAAAGTTACCGTTTTATCTTGCTGTAGTAACCAAAGAGAGGGTAATGGATAGAGACATCTGGCAGATACCACAGTCCGCCCTTGATATGGCATTGCGACAGGTGGAGGAAAACGTCGGAAGATATGCAGATATTAAAGCCGGTTTACTGGAACCTGTTCATTGCGGCAGGTGTGATTACTGCAAGAGCATAAAACAGGCTGCCGTAAGAAATTACAATGAATTGTTGGAGGTGTAAGGGCATGAAACTTGTAAAAATTTTAAGCGATAAGGTCCAAATCAGATCAGACTACAAAGAATTTGACGATGTGCGGATCAATGATCTGATTGCTGTATCAGATGGAGATGTGGAACTGGTTACTATGGTGAATACATTGACTGATATTGATACAGAAGATGAGGAGGAAATCGGAGAAAACGATTATATTTTGGAACATAGCAGCACGAAGATGTTGGAATGTTCCATTATTGGAACTGTAAAAAATGGGACATTCCAGAAGGCTATAGACAAATATCCAACTATGAAAGTAAATGCACATCGAATCTCAAAAGAGGAATTTGCCTCTATGCTGAGCAGGTATACAGAGGGATTTTGCATCGGAGAATATACAGCATATGAGTTCCCAGCATTTGTTAATGGAAACAAATTCTTCCAGAGGCATGCTTGTATTGTTGGAAATACCGGAGCGGGAAAGTCTGAGACAGTGGCAAAAATTTTGGAGCAGACAAGCAAATTACCTGGGGCAAATGTGATCGTATTTGACATTCATGGTGAATATAAAGAACTGTCGTATGCCAGAAATATTCAGATAGGCGGTGACAGACCGTTCCCTATATGGATGTTTGGTTTTACGGATATGATCTCCAATATTTTAAAAATCAAAGAGGAATCAGCAACCGTAGCCATGACAGCTCTCCGCAAATGTTATTACAACGTATGCCTGAATGGGAAGGAGAACAGACCGGTATATTTTAATTATGTTGAATTTGTTAAGTTGATGAAATTTCTTGATGAGGAAATGATCGGGACAGGAGAGTTTTATAAAACAGGCGCACAGGCTGGAAAAGAGAAAATTGTAAAGGGCGATTACAATGGAAAACTCACCAACATTGTAAATCTCCTTATTGATAAAGCAAGAGACAGTAAATATCAGTTTTTATTTGAGGATATGCCACAGCAGTATTTATATGATTTTATGAAAGATGTACTGAACAACGATGTTCCGGTAAAGAATATTGATCTGTCCGAAGTGCCACACGATGTTGCGATTCCGATCATTGGAGTAATTACGAAACTGGTGTATGAGATTCAGAGAACATACAAGAGTAAAGACGTAAATCCGGTCACCTTGGTATGCGATGAGGCTCATGTATATATTCCAAATGATTTCTCATTATCTGCCTCTCAGCGGCGTATGGTGGAGATATTCGAGAATATCGCAAAGGAAGGTAGAAAGTTTGGGGTGACATTGTTCCCTGCAAGCCAGAGGCCATCAGAGCTTAACAAGACAATCATGGCACAGTGCGCAAACTTCATTGTTGGAAAGATGAATAATGAAAATGACAAGGCAATGATCAAAGGCATGATGCCAGAAGGAAGCGAAAGCGTGATTGATGAAACGTCAATGTTTTCTCCGGGTGATGTGTTTGTGATCGGAGATGCAGTGCCTATCCCATTAAAAATCCATGTTGCACTTGCAGAAGAAAGACCACAGTCAAGAACGATTGCCTTTTGGGATAGATGGAAAAATGCAGGAACAATCGATATTACCGATGCAACCACAAAATATATCACTGGATGAGGTGAGAAAAATGAGACTGATACATTGCAGGAAATGTGGGGCAGCTCTTGTAACAGAAGACGCACTTATTGAGAGAATGAATGATACGATACATGAATTGAACGAAAAGGCCAGACATTCAAAAAATGGGAAAATTGCAAAATCGTATCTTGCAGAGGCGGCAAGCGTTACAAAGATGATGAAAGGCATTCTCCATAATACAGCTTCGATGGAAGCCAGGAAAAGCGGAAGCAGCTATGAGTTGGCTGAAATTATTCACTATATCAGAGAAAACAACCTTATTTCTGATGAAAAACTGGATGAGTTAAGAAAAACTGCAAGGGCAAGAGCCAAAATCCGTAATGAGGAGAACCAAAAAGAAATTGATCGGATATATGGCAAATATAGGGGCTCTTATATTCCGAGTAATAATACAAAATCCGACAAAACAGCAGAAATAGCAATAAGAAATGCTGGAAAGTGAGGGCGATGAAGGATGGCGCAGAAAAGAATGTTCACAATGAAAATAGTTGACAGTGATGCCTTTCTGGATATGCCAATGTCAGCGCAGTGCCTGTACTTCCATCTGAATATGAGAGCTGACGATGATGGATTTATAGGGAATCCGAAAAGAATCATGCGTACAGTAGGGGCTAGGGATGATGATATGAGGATCTTGGTATCAAAGAGATTCGTCCTGACATTTGATAATGGCGTGATCGTCATAAAACATTGGAGAATGCATAACTGCATTTCTCAGAACAGGTACCATGAAACCCAGTATACAGACGAAAAAAGGACATTGCTTCTCAAAGATAATAAATCATACTCAACTACCCATGGGGTGCCTATGGATGATTCAAAAATGATAGAGGCACAGGGCGGTACGCCTGTGACATTGGAAGATCAGGTGATGAGCGCAGAAAAGCCAAAGAGAAATGACTATCCGGATGATTTTGAAGCGTTCTGGGCTGAATATCCCAAGAAAGCAGACAAGGGAATGGCATATAAGAAATATCAGGCTCGCATAAAGAGTGGATTTTCACCAGAAGAATTGAGACTTGCAGCCAGAAACTACCGGATAGAGTGCGAGAGAAAACATACAGATTCTCAGTATATTAAGCACGCCAAGACATTCCTGGGAGATGCAACGCCATTTATGGATTACATAGAAAAAGAGAAATCGCAGGAACCGGATTCAAATGGTGGTGCAGATTTTGATAAATACTTATAAGGAGGTGGCAAGATTATGGATGCAGCACAGTTTCTTCCTATGGAACCTTCACCGGAGGTTACTCAAATTCATGAAGGAGATTACAAAGGCACTGACGGATTATGGCATTGCGGAGTATGCGGAAAGGCAAGACAGAAAAAGATAAACAGTCCGTATTTTCATAAAACAGTCTGGTGCATTTGCGATTGCAGGGTAAAAGAATTAGATAATCAGAGAAGGAAAGAGGAATACGAGGAAGAAATGCATCGTGTCCAGAGATTAAAAGATGCTTCTATGATGGCAAGTAAATTCAGAGATGCGGAATTTTCTGTATACCAGAAAAGGAAGGAAAATCAGAGGGCATATGATGTGTCCAGAAAATATGTGGCTCAGTTCAGGCAGATGATCACGGAAGGAAATCCAAAAACTGGAGAAAAGAATCTGGGACTTGTGTTTTATGGTCCATGCGGAACAGGAAAGAGTTTTACAGCAGCTTGTATTGCAAACGAACTGATGGAGCAGAACATATCTGTGGTAATGACATCATTTGTGAAAATACTGCAGGACATTCAGGGGCAGGATGAGGCGGCATATATTGGAATGCTGAATGCGTGCAGTTTACTTATCATTGATGATCTGGGAGCAGAGAGGAACACAGACTACGCATTGGAAAAAGTTTATAACGTCATAGATAGCAGGGTAAGGGCTGATAAGCCTATGATTCTGACGACAAACCTTACATTTGATGAAATGATGAGGAATCCGGATATCCGTTACCGGAGGATCTATGACAGAATTTTTGAACACTGTTTTCCGGTGGAGATTCCTGGAAAGTCATTCAGAATCATAAAAGCAGCCCAGAGGCAGAAAGAACTTGCGGACTATTTTTAAATGATGGGAGAAGAAAAATGGAAATGAGCGCAACACAGAAAGTAGGACAGGAAATCAAAAAAGTCAGATATCGCATGGGGTTGACACAGAAAGCATTAGGAAAACTCATTGGAAAGAGCGAGAGCCAGATCGGAGCATATGAGAACGCATCTGCAAGTATTACACTGGATGTTCTTTTTAAAATTGCCGAAGTTACCAAAATCAAACCGGAAGAACTGATTACCGGTCCTGCAAAGAAAGAAGCAAAAACAGGATGGGATGCAGAACTCAGAATTTATGGTCTGGAAGATCGAAAAACGGTTATGACAATCCTGGCGGTGAATGGTTACGATGTAGGGCAGCATAAAAAACAGGCTACACCTACCGGAAAGTCAGTTATGTATTACGTACATGCTACTGATCGGAAAGATAATGCGGACACTGCGAAATAAAGAGGAGACGGAGAAACATGGAAGTTAGATTTATAGTGCATGGCGAGCCGAAGGGGAAAGGAAGACCAAGATCTACAAAAACGGGCCATACTTTTACACCGAAAGATACAGTGATTTATGAAAATCTGGTTCGTATGGAATATTTGGACCAGTGCGGAGAAACCAAGTTTCCGGATGATGCAATGCTGGATATGAGAATAAAAGCCTATTATACAATCCCACCAAGCAGGCCCAAAAAGAAAAAAGAGCTTATGAGAGCTGGGATTATCAGACCAACCAAAAAACCTGACATGGACAACTGCATTAAGGTTATTGCGGATGCTCTGAACAAATTGGCATATCATGATGATACTCAGATTGTAGATTGCCAGATAAGAAAATTTTATTCTGACGATCCAAGAGTAGAAGTCCGGATTTTGGATATACAGACACCATAAACTGGGTAAATGAGGAGGACAAAAACAATGGAAATTATGAATTATCAGGAAATCACAATGGAGAGCGAAACATTCTCGAAGATCAGAGAATCCTTCAACCTGTTATTGCAGAGATTGTTCCAGAAAATGGAACAGAATCATTCTGATGAAGGAGCTATTACCTTAAAGGTAAATTTGTCAATCAGTACAGACTTCATTCCTGATGGAAATGGAAGTTCCAGAGAAGTACATAAACCGGTACTGAAATATAAGATTGATACGCAGGTACCGGTAAAGGACAGCTCCGATGGGAAAAATAATACAGGAATGGAATTGGTCTATGATGATGAATTGAAACGTTATGTCCTGAGATATGTTTCTGAAGGAGGGCAGCAGAGCATTTTCGATCCTGAATATGCAAATGTAGTAAACGGTGAGGCAACCATTGTAGATGAACAGCCGGCGCTTCCAATGAACGCACCACTGTTGGAATGCTCCGAGCAGGATACCTCAGAAGCGGATAATAGCAGTTCTGACAGCGAGAATACTTCCAATGAGGAAATTATAGGCAATGACGATACAAACGGTGCAAGTGGCGGTACAGAATCCTCAGACGATGATTATGAGTACGATGAGGAATAGGAGAAAATAGAAAAAATGAGATTAAAAAATTCATTTGGAAATTGTTCAAAATGCGGTAAACAGATCGTGTGGATAAAGACAAAAGCTGGTAAGAATATGCCTTGCGATCCGAGTTTTGTATATTACAAAGAGCAGAAAGGCGGTAAGGACAGAATTGTCCTTACCAATGGAGATGTGGTTGTAGGCACGGTACAGGATTATCCAGAACATGCAACCGGATTTGGATATATTTCACACTTTGCATCATGTGAAGCAGCGCAGATGTTTAGAAAGAAGAAAAAGGCAGCAGTTTAGGAGGATCAGGAACAATGGGAAAGATTAACGATATGGTAAAAGATGCACATGAAACAGCAGTACAGCATGGATGGTGGGACAAGCCTCCGGAATTTGGAACTCTGATTGCATTGTGTCACAGTGAATTGTCAGAAGCATTGGAAGAATACCGAAAAGGCAAGGAACCAACCGAGACATATTACAGAGAGGATGGAAAGCCAGAGGGAATCCCATCAGAGTTGGCAGATACAGTCATCCGTATTATGGATATGTGCGGATATTACGGAATTGATCTGGAAGCAATGCTGGTGGAAAAAGCAGAATTTAACAAAAGCAGATCATACAGACATGGGGGAAAGAAAATCTAAATAAAAAAGTAAGCCCCTGCCAGATACCTAAGACAAGAGCCCACAAACGGATAGCCTGATTATACATCGGGTGTGGAGTATTAGTCAAATAAAGTTTCTGGAGGGGCATTTTATGACGGCGAAAGAATATTTAGAACAGGTGCGACACAAACAGGCAGAGATTGGAAACCTGAAAAGGGATAAAGAAGCAGTAAAAGATATGCTGTATTCATTAGGTGGAGGCGGTGAAGGTGAAAGAGTACAGAACAGTAGAAATAATGATAAGTTCGGGACATTGTTTGGCCGGATTGATGAGATGGAAAGAAAAATTGATGATAAGATCATAGATTTGATGCAGTTCCGGATGGAGGTATCAGAACAAATAAATGCTCTGGATAATGTAAGTTATATCACAATATTGAATTGCAGATACATTCACTTTCAATCGTGGGAAAAAATAGCCAGGTCTGCATTTGATGAGGAAAGAAACGTGCGGAGTGTCCAGAAATTGAATGGGCTGGCATTGCAGGAATTCGAGAGAAAATATGCGGTCATGCTGGCAGAATTGACATTAGAGGCAATATAAAAATAGTTAGCGTTCGCTAATTGCCGCTATTTGTACATAAAATGCCGCCTGATGTACATATAAGGGCATGAAGTGTACGTGAAATGCCGCAAAATGCCTCTCAAAGTGTACTAGAAGTACATAAGGGAATGTGTTAGAGTATAAACTGCAACAAGCGGATGTGAAACATGCCCTCACAAATACTTGTTGCCGGCTGTGTTGTGCCGATTCTTTCTCATTTAGCCCTGCCTTACGAGGTGGGGCGTTTTAAGGAAAGATGAAACAATAAAATAAATGAGAAAAGCAGGGACGATGCGTAAAAGCATGGTCCTTTTATTATGCGCAAAATGAGAAAGGAGCAAACAGCATGGGAAAGATACAGATTGAGTACAGGAGCATTGAGAGCATACTTCCGTATGAAAAGAATCCACGAATTAATGATGATGCAGTACCAGCAGTAATGGAAAGCATAAAGGAGTTCGGATTCAAGATCCCGATTGTGCTTACTGCTGATAATGTGATCGTGGCTGGACACACAAGAATAAAGGCAGCAAAACAGCTGGGAATGAAAGAAGTACCTTGCGTTATTGCTGATGATTTATCAGAAGAACAGATTAAGGCATTTCGTTTGGCAGATAATAAATCTGCTGAGATTGCAACATGGGATGAGGAACTGTTGCAGCAGGAGTTATCGGAGATTCTTGATATTGATATGTCGATGTTTGGATTTGAGGAAGGCGAGACTGATTTTGCCGATGAGATAGAGGATAATACCTATACGATGAAAACCAACATTCCGCAATATGAGATAACCGGGGAATGTCCTACAATCGCAGAAATGTTGGATAAAGAAAAAAGCAAAGAATTGATCGCAGAGATTGAAAAGGCAGAAGGGATTACTGAGGAAGAAAGACAGTTCTTGAAGGATGCTGCCGGCAGGCATAATGTTTTCAATTACAGAAATATTGCAGAGTATTATGCTCACGCAACACCGGAGATGCAACGACTGATGGAAAAGTCAGCCCTTGTAATCATAGACGTAGATAATGCAATAGCAAATGGCTATGCAAGTTTATTTGCGGATGTATTAGATACTATGGAGGATGAGGACAATGCGGAATGATTTCGCTGTTTTTATATTAACACATGGCCGGGCAGATAATGTGGCAACAATGGGAGCCTTGAAAAAAGGTGGATATACAGGAAAGTGGTACATGATCATTGATAATGAGGATGAGACAGTAGATCAGTATCATAAGAATTTCGGATCTGAGCATGTAATAATGTTTGATAAGCAGGCAGCGTATGATCGAGCAGACACGATGGATAATTTCAATGAGCATAGAGCAATTATCTATGCTAGAAATGAAACATTCCGGATTGCAAAAGAACTGAGACTGAAATATTTCCTTATGCTGGATGATGATTACAAAGAAATAGACTTCCGGTATGTGAATGGAAATAAGCTGTCGGCAAAACCGGCAAGGCAGATGGACAGGATTTTTGAAGATATGCTTCGATTTCTGGATGTATCTGGTGCAGCCACAGTAGCATTTGCACAGGGCGGTGATTTCGTAGGTGGTCTGGATGGAGGAAACTTCAAAAAAGGATTGCTGAGAAAAGCTATGAACAGTCTGTTTTGCAGAACTGACAGGCCAATAGATTTCAGGGGTACGATGAATGAGGATGTTACAACATATACCACATTAGGAAGCAGAGGAAGATTATTTTTCACATTATGCAATATGTGCGTAATCCAGATTCCTACGCAGTCCCTTGATGGAGGAATGACAGAATCGTACCTGGAAACAGGAACATATGTTAAGACGTTTTATTCAGTAATGGCAATGCCGAGCTGTATTAAAGTCAGCATGATGTATACGAAGCATAAGCGGATCCATCACAGGATAGACTGGGAATGTTGCGTTCCGAAGATTATAAATGAAAAGTACCGGAAGGAGGTGCGATAGTGTGGAAAATATTGCAGGGGACAAGATGTTTGCTCATGTTGAAAGAGCATTGAATGATCGCAGACCGATAACAGCAGATATATTTTTGACTGATTATTGCAATAACAAATGTCCGTATTGCACTTATAGACGGTGGGAACTGGAAACAGGAGCATACTCGATGCGGTATGAAGAATTTGTGAAGTATGCAGAAAGACTGCTTGAGCTCGGCGTAGAAGGATTTATCCTGACAGGTGGAGGCGAGCCTACATTATGCAGGGATTTTAAGAAGATTACAGACTGGTTGGAGGCACACAGCATTCACTATGGAATTAATACGAATTTCAATGAGGTGCAGTATATAAAGCCGGATTATTTAAAAGTTTCCCTGGATGGATGGGATGAGGACAGTTACGAAAAAAGCAGAGGCGTAAGAGCATATGAAAAGGTCAGGAATAATATTCAGGCATATGCAGAATGGAAAAGAAGGGAAAGCCCGAAAACAACATTGGGCATTCAGAGAGTGGTGAGTTGGCCAGATGATGTATATAAGTTCTATAAAGCAAATTGCGATCTTGACGTTGATTATATGAGCTTCCGTCCGATAGAAAGCACAGGGGGTATTGCATACCTGGATGAATATTCAGATGGTCATATCAAAGAGATCGTATACACGATTGAAGAACTGGCAAAGAAGGACAGCAGGGTAAAGCTGAATTTCAAATGGAATATGATTGATGAGCAGGAAAGTACCTGTACAGCACAGTGGGCGCAGATTGCAGTAAATGAGCATGGACAAGTGATGTATTGCTGCCATAAGCCATATGAGATCATAGGTCATGTAATGGATAGGGATATCCTGGAGATTAAGGAAAAGGTCAGAACAGATATGGCAAGATGTGATATTCCATGTAGAATGACGGCACCGAATAAGTTTATGGCACAGATGGAGAAAGAGAGAAAAGATCAATATTTTATCTGATTTTCTCAAATAATGACAGAACAGAGAGGTGGTGACGGTGCCGAATGAGGAAAACTTAAAAAAGGGTGAGCCATATCGCTTCCGAACAGGGGAACAACAGGTGGAAACAGCCCGAAAAGGTGGCATCGCATCAGGTGAAGCACGCCGCAGGAAGAAAGCCATGCGAGATACAGCTAAAATGTTGCTTGATATGCAGGTCCCGAAGGCTGCGAAAGAGTTAAAACAAAAGCTGGCAGTCATGGGAATATCAGAGGAGGACTTCACATATCAGACAGCGGTAATGGTTGGTGTGATCAATCAGGCAATGAAAGGTAACACAAAAGCAGCTGCATTTCTGCGTGATACTGTTGGAGAAAACCCAGCATATGAACTTAGGGAAAGAGAACTCGAATTAAAAATAGCAGAATTCGAGTACAAGAAAGAGCGTGACGCTGGTATCAGCCAAGAGATTGAGGATTTAGACGAAATCGAGGAAGAGATTTATGGCAGCGAACAAGAAAGTAAAGAAAATCAAGAAGTCGGACCTGAGGCGGAAGAAAACAATACAGTTTAATTTCGGTGAGGGACATAAGGAATACATCCGGAAGTGCAGATATGCAACATTTAATATACTGGAAGGTGCTGTTCGTTCTGGAAAGACTGTTGATAATGTTTTTGCTTTCGCACATGAGCTGAAGACTACACCGGACAAAATTCATCTTGCTACTGGATCTACGATGGGTAATGCTAAGTTGAATATAGGCGTTGCGAATGGTTTTGGGCTTGAATGGATATTCAGAGGTCAATGCCACTGGGGCAAATATAAGGATATGGAAGCACTGATTATCCAAGGACCAAGTACAAATTTCAAAGAAAAAATAGTTATTTTTGCTGGAGCATCTTCCTCTGATAGTTTTAAGAAAATCCGTGGTAACTCGTATGGCCTGTGGATTGCTACGGAGATTAACTTGCATCATGATAACACTATCAAGGAAGCCTTCAACCGACAGCTTGCCGCTGAACGCAGGAAGATATTCTGGGATATGAACCCGGAACATCCGAAAGCGGCGATTTATGTGAATTACCTGGATGTTTATGATCGCAAAGCAAAGGAAGGCACTCTGAAAGGTGGCTATAATTATGCTCATTTCACGATTTATGATAATGTAAATATCTCTCAGGAGCGACTGGAAGAAATTGTAAGTCAGTACGATGAAAATAGCATCTGGTATATTAGGGATATCCTTGGAAAGAGAAGCATTGCGGAAGGCCTCGTATATGCAAAGTTTGCAGCTATAGCGGCGAGAGAAAACAATCCGATGAAGATTACGGTTGCTGATGCACAGGCAATGGTCCGAAATGGAGAGATACAGCAGATTTATATAGGCGTTGACTTTGGAGGGAATGGCTCGGGCCATTCTTTTGTTGCGAGTGCACCGACTGTTGGATATGAAAAGTTGGTAGGCCTGATCTCTGAACTGCATACCGAGGAACTGGATCCGGAAGATTTGAACAAGCATTTTATGGAGTTTGTTGAAAAAGTTACAGATTTGTTCGGATTTATAACAGCGGTGTATTGTGATTCCGCAGAACAGGTTCTGATACGAGGCTTGAGAAAAGCAGCTACACAGAAAAATAGAGGAGATATTAAGATTGCTAATGCGAAAAAAGATAGAATCAACGACAGGATTTTTTGCTTCACTTCATTGGTGGCACAAGGCAGATTCATGTACACAGATGAGTGTGAAACCCTTGAAGATGCTTTGAGCATGGCAGTCTGGAAACCTGGCACTGTTGAGTTGGAGCGCCTGGATGATGGAACATCGGATATTGATACGTTAGACGGATTTGAGTATTCCTATGAACGAGATATGAAGAAGTATATAAAACAGATGTGAAGTAGGTGGGAAGATGGCGTTTTTACAAAATATATTCAGGAAGTTGGTGAGAAATTTGTTACCCGGAAACAGCGTTGAGAAGATTTTAAAAGTGCAGATCTGCGAGTCTGGTGTTATGAAGAATGCCATTGAACTGTGGCAGGATATGTACAAGAATGAACCGCCATGGAAGGGCGGACAAGAAAAGATAATTCCGCTCAATCTTCCGGCTGTGATTTCTTCTGAGTTTGCGCGGCTGATTCTGACGGAGTTTCGGATTGAAATATCTGGCAGCCAGATGGCAGAGTATCTTGACCGGCAGCTGAAAAAAGATCTGATTGATCTGAATAAGTTTGTGGAATGGTACTGCGCTGGAGGAGGAATTGCAATTAAACCGTATGTGGCCGGAGTGAATGAACACGGGAAGCCGACTGCCATCAAGCTGGATTTTGTGCGTTCCGTAGACTTTTTCCCGTGTGCTTATGACAATGAGATGGTTACAGCAGCAGTATTCGTTGAGAGCAAAAAGATGGGAGATTATCTGTATACAAGGTTGGAATACCATGAGTTGAGTGGAAGGGAGTATACGATCACAAATAAAGCGTTCCGGTCAGAACAAATTTATCAGTATGATTCTGATGGCGGCTATTCGGTCAATGACCGGTTTCAGACAGAAGTGTCTCTCAGCAGCGTACCAGACTGGGCAGGTTTGTCTGGAGAACCGGTTAGGATTGGGAATGTGGACAAGCCTTTATTCGTATACATCAAGGTTCCGGTAGCGAACAATATTGATACAAGTTCACCGCTGGGTGTTTCTGTTTATTCCAGAGCGGTGAATGTGATAGAGAACGCAGATCGGCAGTACGGCCGCTTGCTGTGGGAGTACAAGGCTACAGAAGCAAGAATTATGGCAGATGAAACGTTGTTTGATACGGACAAAAAAGGAAGACCGATCTTGCCAGAAGGGGAAGAGGGGTTATTCCGGACGTTTGATTTTGACCAGGCGGGTTCCGGAAGCGGCTATATCAAGGAATATGCCCCGGCAATCCGGTATGAAGCACAGTTCAAAGGTCTGAATAAGCAGTTACAGCTCATTGAGCTGCTTGTCGGTCTGGCTCCAGGGACGCTCTCAGAGATGCAGGATGTTGAGAAAACAGCTACTGAGATCAAGAATGGAAAGCAGAGATCCTATCATACGGTCAATGCTATGCAGCAAGCATGGCAGAGAGGTTTTGAAGACCTGATAGAAGCAATGCGGACTCTGGCAGTTCTATATGACACTGTTCCGGATGGAGAGACCGAACTCAATTGCAGTTGGGGCGATGGAGTTCTGGAAGACACGGATGCTGAGTACCAGCGCAGATGGGCCATGGTTCTTGCAGGAAAGCTGAGAACAGAAGATTTCTTGCAGTGGTATTTCGGCTGCTCCAAAAAAGAAGCCTTTGCAATGATCCCAGGACAGCCAGAAGCGCTTCCAGAAGAAGAATAGGAGGCAGGGCCATGTTGACACCGGAATATCTTGCCTCGTTTTCCAGCGAATATCTTGGTATGGTTGATAATCTTAATGAGCAGATTGTCCGAGACGTTGCAAGGAGGATGGTAAAGGCAGGAAAGGTTACAGATACTGCCAAATGGCAGATTAAAAAAGCTCAGGAATCCGGGAGGCTCCTTGAAGATATTGTACAGGAAGTTGGAAAATTTACCAATTATTCAGAGGCACAGATCAAAAAGATGTTTAAGGAGGCCGGTGTGCTATCTATCAATAATGATGCAAAACCGCTTATCAGAGCTGGAATTGCAAAAGAAGCCAATCTGTCAGAAGGTATGCTGAATCTCCTGCTTGCGAATGCAGAAAAGACGGCTGGAGATGTGAGCAATCTGACACTGACAACAGCATCCGTGTCGCAGCAGCTGTATATCCAGTCGCTTAATGAAGCATCGTTGAAGGTACAGAGTGGAGCATTCTCGTACCAAGAAGCATTGAAGCAGGCGATCAGGATGGCTGCAAGATCCGGAGGCAAAGTGCTGTACAATTCCGGAGCGCAGATGTCTCTTGATGCCGCTATGAGAATGGCATTGCTGACTGGAGTTAACCAGACGGCGGCAGCCCTTACGGAAATGTATGCATCCGATATGGGCGTGGAGTATTATGAAACTTCTGCTCATGCCGGGGCACGACCTTCTCATGCAGAATGGCAAGGCAAAGTATTCAAGATTGATGGAAGCACTTCTACGTATCCGAATTTCGTAGAGTCAACGGGATATGGAACTGTCGGAGGGCTATGCGGTGCGAACTGTAGGCATAGCTTTTATCCGTTCTGGCCAGGCATATCTGAACCTGCGTATACGAAGAACATGCTCCAGGACTATGAGCAGGCGAAGTATACATACAACGGAAATCTGCTGACGGAGTATGAAGGAAGCCAGATCATGAGAAAGATGGAAAGATCTATCCGGGAGAGTAAGAGAATTCTCACCGGATATGATTCAGCAGTCAAGAGTGCGACTGATGCCGAAACAGAAAGTTCCATGAAGGAGGCTTTCCAGGAGGAAGCTGTTAAGCTGAAACAGAAGGAAAAGAAACTGAAAGATTTTTGCTCACAGACCGGCATGGTAAGGGACACGTCAAGAACGCAGGTCTATGCAGTTAAGGACCAGGCCGGTAATGTAGTTGGGTATGGACGATCTACCAGCATGAAAGCAGTGTGGGCGAATAGGAGAGTAGTGAAAAGATAGGAGGAAAAGTTATGCAGTATAGGAAGAAACCTGTAGTTGTTGATGCATTTCAGTATAATGGGAATTTGAGAAATCCGGATGGAGAATATCACATTCCTATTTGGGTGGCAGCTGCTTTTATGGCCGGAATCATACACTACGGTTACGATATTAAAGACGCGGATGAGGCAGAATTGAAGCTGTACATTAATACTTTAGAGGGTGCACATCATGTATCCGCAGGAGATTACATTATCCGGGGAGTCAATGGTGAACTGTATCCTTGCAAATCGGATATTTTTGAAAAGACGTATGAGAAAGTGGAGGAATAAGAGAGATGAAGAAATTATTTATTAGTCAGCCAATGAGAGGAAAGACAGATGAAGAAATCCTTGCAGTAAGAAAAAAAGCGATTGAAAGTGCAGAAAAGCTGGTAGGTGAGCCAGTGGAAGTAATTGATTCATTCTTTCAGGCAGCACCGGTAGACGCAAAGCCTTTATGGTTCCTTGGAAAGTCTCTGGAATTGCTGGCAACTGCGGACGTGGCGTATTTTGCAAAAGGATGGGATGAAGCCCGAGGGTGCAAAATTGAAAACACTTGTGCTATTGAGTACGGCATTGCAGTAATTGAAGATTACGAGAAAGGGGAATAAAGCTATGAAATTTGCAAACGCATTCAGAGAAATGAGATCCGGAAATAAGGTAAAGTTGCCAAGCTGGGGCGGTTACTGGTATTGGGATGCCGAGAAGAAAACAATCGTAATACATACCAAAGATGGTGAGGAGCTGGATATCCGCCAGACGGAATGTCCGGAATATACTTTTGATAATATCGCATCTGACGAATGGCAGATTGCGGATGAAAAGAATTGCCCGGAACTTGGTGGCGTAAATACCTTTTCTTTCGGAGAAGCAATCAAGTACATGAAGCGCGGCATGAAGGTGGCAAGAATAGGATGGAATGGAAAGAAACAGTACATTCAGCTTGCAACTGGGATTTCCTATAAGACTACTGATAATGAGATCGTAAACTGTGAACATGAGGCAATCGGAAATATGGCAATCGCTTTCGTTGGAACATCCGGTGTGCAGATGGGATGGCTCGCTTCTCAGGCAGATATGCTGGCTGAAGACTGGGTATTTGCAGAATCAAAATAATTCAAAAGTATGTTGTCAGTAAAGACATAGAGATGTTGGCTCCGGAGTGGCTGACATCAAGAATTGATTACAGAACCGTTAAGATCCTGCTCCGGGATGTATACGGACATTTTGAAGTGAAAGGGGTGAGGATTGATGATGAATTTGCACGAATTGGTGACATCATTGTGTTTGATGGCAGACATTTATCCGTAGAGAGGAGGCGATCCAATATCTCCCGTCCCTTGGGTTACAGGGAAGCCATCAGCAGCTTTTACAGCGGAATGCAATAATTTCTCCATTCATGCAATTATGAAAGCTCCTGGAGGCTATCACGAAGCCACAAGTATATCACATGCAACAGAAACAAGCTGACAGTACAGCTTGTTATTTATTGCCCTGGACATGGCGTTTAAACTGTTCATTCCTGATCGTGTCAGGATATATCACACGATAGCAATGCCGGAGTGAACCGGAAATTAAATGAAATCAGCGAAGAAAGGGAGGTAAGCAAAATGGCTTACGATTTTTTAAAGAAACTGTTTGGAACACCGAAGGAAGGCGAAGAACCGAAGGCAATGACCTATGAGGAACTGGAAGCTGCCATTGATGCAGATGGAAACATCAAAATTGCAGATCTGTCCGGTGGTGGCTATGTGTCTAAAGAAAAGTACAATGCCAAGGTTACGGAACTGACTGGAGTGAAACAGCAGCTCACGGATGCCAATACAGAGATCCAGTCCTATAAGGATATGGACATTGAGGGGATCCAGAAATCAGCAAAAGAATGGGAAGACAAATACAATGCGGATACCAAAGCCCTGGAAGATAAACTGACAGCGCAGGAATATTCCCATGCTGCAGATATGTTCATGAGCAAGTATCAGTTCACCAGCAAGCCAGCCCGTGAGGGAATCATGGCGGAGTTCAACAAGAAAGGATTCAAGCTGGAGGATGGAAAATTCCTTGGTGCGGAGGACTACATGAAAACCCTTATGGAGAGTGAGGATTATAAAGGAGCCTTTAAGACAGAAGAGAAACCGGCAGGCAAAGAGCCGGAAAACAAACCGTTCTTTGCACAGGGAACCGGTGGATCTGGAAATAATGGTGAATCCGGCGGCGGATCTACATTTAATCCATTTGGATTTAATCTTCTCAGACAGCCAGAGAAAAAATAACAGGAGGATGATAACATGGCTAAATTAAACTATGCAACAGAATATTTACAGGCACTGGTACAGATGTTTCCGTATGTCCTGTACTTTGGAGAACTTTTTTCTACGCCGAACAATGGTAGATATCGCTGGGTATCTTCAAGCACCATTGAGGTACCAACAATTACCACGACTGGTCGTGTTGACGGGGATCGTGATACCATCGGGGCAAGAAAACGTAACTATAGCAATGAATGGAAGCCACTTACTCTGGAGAATCACAGAATGTGGGAAACTCTGGTGCATCCGCGTGATATCCAGGAAACCAATATGGTTGCTTCTATTGGAAATATCACAAGAGTGTACAATGAGGAACAGAAATTCCCGGAGATGAACGCTTACTGCGTATCAAAGGTCTATTCCGACTGGGGAACCGGAGGCAAAACGGCACACAAGGAAGCTCTTACAGAAGAAAATGTCCTGACTGTCTTTGACGAGATGATGAAAGATATGGACAACAAGCGTGTACCACGCGCAGGAAGAGTCCTGTATGTTACACCCGATACCAGAACACTGATTGAGAATGCAAAGCAGATTTATAGACATATTGATGTAAGCTCTCAGTCTTCTGGCATCAGACGTGCTATCACATCTATTGACGAGGTGAAGATTCCGCCTTCTGTACCATCAGATATGATGAAAACCCTGTATGATTTTACAGAGGGTTGGAAGGTTGCAGGAGGAGCAAAACAGATCAATATGTTCCTGGTTCATCCACTTGCAGTTGTTACTCCGATCTCTTATACATTCGCACAGCTTGATCCGCCATCTGCCGGAAGTCAGGGAAAATACGACTACTTCGAAGAATCTTTCGAAGACGTATTTATTCTGCCCAAAAAGGCAGATGCCATTGATTTTCACATCACAGATGCGTGATCTTGCTATACCCTGTGCTTCGGCACGGGGTAAATTATATGAAGGGAGAACAGAAGATGTATAAAGCAAGAAAAAAGAATCGTGTGCTTCAGATTGCAAACGAAAAAGTAGATGAATACAAACAGATGGGTTATACGATCCTGGATGAATCAGACAAAATAATCTGGGAGCCGGAAGATCCAAAACGCCAGGTGACGGAACTGAAGGAAAAGCTGGAAAAAGCTACCATGTATGCGGAGGATGCCAACAAAAAGATCGCAGAGCTCCAGAAAGAGAATGAAGATCTGAAAGCTGCAATCCAGGCACAGGCTACAATGGGATCGGTTGTACCAGATGCACCAGCTTCCGGAAAGAAGGCAACAAAGAAAACAGATCAGGAGGCGTAAGTATGCAGCTGGCACAGAAAGGTAACGTTGTATGTAGGATTTCGGATTCCAAGGCAGCCTATTACAAAGAACTGGGGTACAGCCTCACAGATCTGAACGAGAAACCTGGACAGGTAGGAACAATTCATCTGGATGCTCCCGCAGTACAGAAGAAAGAAGAGAACAAGAAAACTAAAGACTGAGAGGCAGATGTGATATGGAAAACGGAAAGTATGCAGATTATGCCTATTACACCAAGAGCTATCTTGGCACAGAAATTACGGCTGAGAAGTTTGGCCCGAATATATTGGTTGCATCAGCTCTGATTGACCGGCTTACTTTCGGAAGAATCCAAAGGCTTGATGTAGTTCCGGAATCCGTGAAAATAGCTGCATGTGCGGCTGCGGAATGCCTGTATCAGAACGAAGTGAGAGCGACACGGGAGATTATGTCTGAGAACAACGACGGTTATTCCGTGACTTATGCCACCGGAGGAACACAGAAAGATGCGACTGCAAATGCCGTGGCAAAGATACGGTCTTTTCTGGCTCCTACAGGTCTGCTGTACCGTGGATTTTCCAAGCAGTACGATTTCAAGGACGGTGATGGACCATGATAAACGCCATTGAGGAAATGACGATTTTTAATGCAATCACAGGCCCAGACAGGAGAGAATCTTATTTCCCAACTAGGATCTATGGCATCAGCTGGCATGAAAACAGCAGCGTATCTGGGGCTGATGGCTACAAAAAGAGTCAGGATGCCTATGCTATCCGGATTCCATACGCAGCACATATTCAGGATAACCGAACGTTCCTGCCGCCGGAGGAATACCGGCGGCTATCGCCCAAAGAAATCCCGAAACACTGGACAATCCAGGAAGGAGACTATATTTTCCCGAAGATGTTGTATTCAAAACGGTGGCGATGGGATGATTTCAGTTTCCGAACAGGGACTATTCTTCCAGAATGGGAAGATATAGAGGCAAGCGTATACTATGGAAAACAGTGGCTGTGGGACCCGTTTAATTTCCGGTATGGAAGGATTGCAGCAAGCCCAATCAATGATATAGGTATGTTTTTGAACAAGAAATATGGGAAAATGGTCAAAGTGACAGGGTATGCGGACAACACCAAAAGGGGAAGTCCGAAGGTACGACACTGGAAGGTAGGTGCGGCATGAGCGGATTAAAAGTTATAACAAATCCACGTGGGACGATCATTAGTTCCAAAAACGGGCAGACAACATTGAACTGGAATCCAAACTTTGCGTCACAGAGGAATGAACAGTTTAAAAAGAAGCAGATGTTCGTTGATTCGGAAGTTTTGCGAAGATGCAGCCCGCGAGTTCCGCTCAGGACTGGTATGCTGGAAAAATCAGGTATTCTGGGAACCGTAGTAGGCAGCGGAGAAGTTAATTATATAGCTCCGTATGCTGCACATCAGTATTACGATACCGCAGAGGTCCGGTCTTACGATGCAAACCGCGGCGCAAAATGGTTTGAGCGTATGAAGACTGCTGAGAAAGAAGACATTTTTCGAGGGGCAGAGAAGATCTGAGGTGGACATATGGCAGTAAAAAGTATCGTTGAGGGCATTACGGAGTATTTTCTTCAATGCCCTCTTTTGCAGGATGGTATATTCAGGGTAGATGCCCTTGGACAAGATGCCGTGGAGTATGTGATTGAAACTGGTATCTGTGATCCGGTTGTACAAAGGTATGTGGATGGCAGTTCGGAGCGGCAGTATCAGTTCAATTTTGGCTCCCGAGAGTATTACAGCATGGATAGGCTTCAGAATATTGAAAACTCACAGTTCTACGAGCGTCTTGCTGACTGGATTGAAGAAAACAGTCTATCTGGGAACCTTCCGGAAATGCCGGAAGGAATGTCGGCAGAGGAAATCGAGGTACTGTCACCTGGATACATCTACGATGGAGCAATGGAAAATGCAAGGTACCAGATTGCCTTGCGGTTATTATATTACAAGGAGGCAACAAGAAATGAGTGAGACAACAGGAAAAAGAGATGTTGTGCAGCGGCACCAGATTGCTGATTACCTCAATATCGGTACATCAGGAGCCCCTAACTGGGTGCTCATGGGGGTTGGCTTTACAAGCCTGAATGAAACCTTTGGAGCAGAAAGCGAAAGCAGCAAGTATGTAAATGAAGCATCTGAAAGTTCTTCTGTGGTATCTTATAAATCTGTATTCCCGTTTGAGGCACATTTGATTAAGAGCCAGGATGCAGTCAATACACTGTACGGTGTTGGAAGAAACCATCTGGTTGGAGCAGATGCAGAGTTTGAATATTGCCGTGTAGAGCTGTTTGAGGGGAAATCAGCTGCGGAATCGACTTATGCGGCGCGTAAATTTTTAGTTTCCGCCGAGGTTTCCAGCATTGAAGGAGATAAGAAACAGTCGGTCAAAGGAAATCTGAATGCGGTTGGAGATCCGGTTGATGGATTTTTCAACACGAAGACATCTACGTTTACCGCAGCGTGATAGAAGGAGGATATGAACATGTTAATTAACGGAGTAGAGCTGGAACTGGATCTTCTGGATGCAGATGTGGTTGAAAAATTTGAAAAGGAATGCCAGAGGGTAGCTGAGCGTATCCAGGATAAAACGGCATATGAAGGAAAAAGCAATGCGGAATGTATCCGGTATCAGTGCGGCGTTGTGAATGATTTCTTTGATTCTGTTTGTGGAAAGGGAACTTCTGAAAAACTGTTCGGAAGAAAATGCAATCTCGGAAAGAGCATGGAAGCATTTGCGATAGTAACATCAGAAGCGCGTAATGGCGATAAGATCAACGACATTACGAATAAGTATATGCCAGCGCCGAACAGAGCTGTAAGGAGGAATCAGAAGCATAAAAACAAGAACAAAAATTCTTCCAAAATTCATCCTTATACACCAAATGAGCGTCCGGTATGAGACATAACATGCTCATAGATCCTCTTCCAACGACTGTCCAGATCGGGGAGAGATTTTATGCGATCAATTCAGATTTCCGGGTTACGATTGCATTTGAAATATTAATGCAGGATCCGGAGATAGGAGATGCTCAGAAAGCAAGAAAAGCGTTGGAACTATATTATCCGATTATTCCACATGACCTTGATTCAGCTGTTGACCAGATTATGTGGTTTTACCAAGGCGGGAAGAAATATCGCCAGGAACAGGCACGGCGAAGTGGTGCACTGGACCCGGATGATGCGCAGAGAATCTATTCGTTCGAGCATGACGATGATTATATTTATGCTGCTTTTCTTTCCCAGTATCATGTAGATCTTCAGAAAGTTTCGCATATGCACTGGTGGAAATTCCGTGCAATGTTTCATTCACTCAGATCAGACATGAAAATATCAGAGATTATGGGATATCGAAGCATGGAAATTAACGGAAAAATGACACCGGAGCAGAGGGATTACTATCAGAAGATGAAAAATCTTTATGCTCTGCCTATGCCAGCGAATGAGATTGAAAAGGCAGATGCAATCGCAAACGCTCTTATGAACGGCGGAGATCTTAGCGGACTTCTGTAATGGAAATCATAGAAACGCAAGGAGGTGATCAGAAATTGAAGTGAAAAAATCCATGCATCGGGTGCAGTGCCCTGAATGTGGATACAAGATGCCTATATTTTTTGAAGATTCGGCAGAATGCAGAGGCGTGATGGTTGCCTGTAAGGGGCGGAACTGTCACGCCTTTTTCGAAGTGAAATTAAAAGACGGAAAACAGATCAAGTAGTGCCATTATGAGCCGATGATCGAACCAGAAAAAGGGGTGAGATTGTTGTGGCTTATGATGGCACATTAAAATTCGACACGGCGATTGATTCGTCAGGATTCCAGGCAGGAATCAGTAAAATATCCGGTATCGCATCAAAGGGAATAAAGGCTACAGCAGCGGTTATTGCCGGAGCAGCTACAGCAGTAACCGGTTTTGCTGCATCAGCAGTAAAAGCCGGCGGTGATTTCGAAGCCGGAATGAGTAAAGTCCAGGCTATTTCTGGAGCTTCCGGAGATGATATGGTGAAGCTTTCGGACAAAGCAAAAGAAATGGGAGCGAAGACAAAGTTCTCCGCTTCTGAATCAGCGGAAGCTTTCCAGTATATGGCAATGGCTGGATGGAAAACAAATGACATGCTCGGCAGTATTGAGGGCGTTATGAACCTTGCGGCCGCCAGCGGAGAAGATCTTGGCCGAACGAGTGATATCGTCACAGATGCCATGACGGCTTTTGGACTGGCGGCGGACGGAACAACAACTATCATCAAAGACGGTTTTTCGAAAGAAGTTTCGAATGCGACCCATTTTGCGGATGTTCTTGCCCAGTCTGCATCAAATTCGAATACGAATGTTTCCATGCTTGGTGAATCTTTCAAATATGTGGCGCCGGTGGCTGGATCGCTCGGATACAACATAGAAGATACATCTATTGCATTGGGCCTGATGGCGAATCAGGGTATCAAAGCGTCTACAGCTGGTACGGCTTTACGGCAGTTGCTCACAAATATGGCAAAGCCGACAGATAAGATGGCGGATGCTATGGATTATCTCGGGATTTCGTTGAGTAACAGCGATGGATCCATGAAATCTTTGAAAGAGATCATGGATGATCTGAGAAAATCATTTGGCCAGTGCAAGATGCCGATGGAAGAATATCAGAAGCAGCTGGCAGATCTTCAGTCAAAATATGAATCCGGGCAGTTGACGGAAAAGAAATATAACAAATATCTGGAAGATCTTACAGAAAAGGCCTATGGAGCTGAAGGTGCATTAAAAGCAAAATATGCAGCTACACTCGCTGGTCAGGAAGGTATGTCTGGCCTGCTTGCTATCGTTAATACTTCTGCGGAAGATTATGATAAGCTGACGGAATCCATCTATAATGCCGATGGCGCCGCCGAAAAAATGGCGGATACCATGAACGATAACCTGCAGGGAGCGATCACCCTTGCAAAAAGTGCCCTGGAATCGGTCCAGATCTCATTGTATGAAAAAGTCCAGGAACCGATGAAAGATACCGTAAAGGCCTTGACATCGATGCTTGAGGATATGAATTCCGCCATAGCAGAAAAAGGCTTTGATGGTTTTGTTGAAGCGCTGGGAAACTCTATTGCAGAGCTGGCTGAAATGGGAATGAATGCAGCCCCAAAATTGATAGGGATCGCAGAGAATCTGGTAGGTACGTTCATAAATGCAATCATGGATCACCAGGAAGAATTTGCCGAAGCTGGGGCTACGGTAGTTTCTGAGCTTATACGGGCGATTCTGAATGTTGCCGGCGATATGTGGTCCGCAGGTATATATCTGTTTACAGAGTTCCTACAGGCAATGACAGATCATTCTGAGGAAATAGGCCAGTCCTTCGGTGAAATGTTGGGCAAGATCGGCGAAGCAGTAAAATCAAATTTGCCGTTGATCATTCAGGCGGCAAAGGATTTTATGACCAGATTTTGCGAAGGGTTGAGTGAAGAATTTCCCGGTATTTCGGCATTGCTGGAAGGTTTTTTCCAGGGATTTTTTGATACAGCCGGAAATATCACGGAAGAGGTTGTGAATCTGGTTGAAAACCTCTTTTCTGTGATAGACAGCCAGGATCCGGCTGCGATAGAAGAAATCGGAAAGGCGATTGGAACGATTGCTGCATCAATAGCAGCTTTGAGCGTGGCAAGCTCTGTTCTTTCTTCGGTAAAATCTCTTTTTAGCATACTCGGTATACTAAAAGGAGGCGTTTCTGGACTTACCGGAGTCATTGGTAAAGTAATTGATGGCTTTACACTCTGGAAAGGCGGAGCCGGAACGCTGACGGAAGTTCTGAAACTTGAATTTCCGGCAATAGAGAAAGCGATAGCGTTCGTTTCAAAGTTCTGTACTTCGATAGCTGGAATCGGTTCTATCATTGCAGGCGCAATTCTTGCAGTAACAAATTTCGTGGATATGTTCAAAAACGGCTTCAATGCTGTAAAAGACATCCTGATGGGAATTGGTATTGCTTTGGCTGCTGTTGGAGCGGTCATTCTTGGGGCACCTGCGGCAGTTGCGGCAGTGGTTGCCGGAATCGTTTATGCAGTAGCAAACCTGGTTATCGTTATCAAGGAACATTGGGACCAGATTGTTGAATTTATCCAGCAGATCCCGGAGAAAGTCGGAGAAATTGTCGATGCTGTAGTCACTTGGTTTGAAGAGTTACCAAGCCGAATTTCCTCATTTTTATCCCAAATTGTTTCCGGGATTCAGGAGTGGGGAGCTAAATTACTGGAAGCCGCAACACAAGCGGTTAGTACCGCAATTGATGCGGTTGTACATTTTTTTTCGGAGCTTCCATACAAAATTGGTTATGCTCTGGGATTTGTTATTGGCAAGTTGGTTGATTTTGGAAAGAACGCAATAAACTGGGTAAAAACAAATATTCCGATCATCGTCGAGAATATTGTTGCGTTTTTCTCAGAATTACCTGGGAAAGTTTGGAATTGGTTGACAGAAACGTTCAATAAAATTGTCACTTGGGGTTCAAACACTTTACAGAAGGCAAGAGAGATTGCTTCGAATACGGTAGAGGCAATCGTTAATTTCTTTTCTCAGTTGCCAGGGAAGATATGGAACTGGTTAAGCAATGCGCTTCAGAAAGTAACCGAGTGGGGAACTGAACTTGCGGAGAAAGGAATACAGGCAGCATCAAGTCTGTACAATGCTGTACTAAACGGAATAGCAAATCTCCCATCTCAGATGGTAACTGTTGGATATAACATTGTAACCGGTGTATGGAACGGAATCTGCAATGCGGCCGGCTGGTTTGAAAGCCAGGTCAGAAACTTTTTCTCCGGGATTGTTGCCGGAGTAAAGAGTGCGCTGGGTATCCATTCGCCGTCACGGGTTTTTGCAGATGAAGTAGGACAGTGGATTCCGCCTGGAATCGGAGAAGGTATTGAAGATAAGATGCCGGATCTGTATGAACAGATGGATACGGAAATGTCGGCGCTTGGAAAACGGATGCAGATGGCTGTAAAAGTTGAAACTGGGAAAATCGCGATTGACAAGAACGCAAATACCACGTACAAGGTTGTAAAAGAAAAACAGGGAGTTTTTGGTTCTGGAGATACTACAGTGGAGATCCGCGGTGAAACGCATGTTCATGTTGATCTTGATGGAAAAGAAGTTGGAAGAGCTCAGACTCCGATCATAGATAAGAACCTTGCCAGAATTGATTCACATAAAAAGAGAGGAGGATGATCATGGCAGGAACAGGCGTTACGTTTGGAAATTACCATTCCTACAAAGCATGGGGATTAAAATTAAAAGAAATCAAGATAGGATTACCGGAAGTCAAGACAAGCTATGTTGAAGTACCTGGCATGAATGGTTCTCTCGATCTTACAGAGGCTACGTTTGGCGGTGTGACTTATGGTATGAGGACGTTGGAATTTTCATTTGATGCAAGAAACTGTACATACAAAGACTGGTCTTCACTGATCAGCACGATCGCTGCGGCGATACATGGACAGAAACTGCCGATTATGCTTGATACGGATCCGAATTATCGCTACACAGGAAGATGTGAGTTGAATACACAGAAAACAAATGAAGTGCTTGCCCAGATTGTTATTACCTGCACTTGCGATCCATATAAGAGGTCGGTAAATGGAATAGGAGGCATCCTGTAATGTATACGGTAAAGGCGTTTGTAAATGGTACAGAGTATGTACTACATAATCCGAAGCAGAACTTGTACATTGGAGATGGATATTTCGAAATTGGAGATAACATTAATGGGCAGGCTGAATTTACAGTATATCCGGATCACCGCAATTATGATTATGTGAAGAAACTGACCACGGATGTGGTTTTCTACAATGACGGTACTCCAGAATTTTACGGACGTATTTTGTATGATGATGAAGACGATTTTTCCGGAGCAAAAAAAGTGTTCTGTGAGGGAGAACTTGCATTTTTTTGCGACAGCATACAGCCGATCAAAGTATATCAAGATTATACGGTAAAGCGATACCTGGCAGATCTGATTGATATTCATAATTCACAAGTAGAGGAGAGAAAACAGTTCGTTCTTGGAAAGGTTACGGTGACTGACAGTAATGATTCCTTGTACCGGTATTCAAACTACGATAGTACAAGAGAACTTATGAAAGACCGCCTGACAGATCGCCTTGGCGGTCATTTTGTTGTTCGCCATGAAGAGGGGCTTCGGATTTTGGATTATCTTTCGGACGAAGATTTCTATCGGGAAAATACACAGACCATAGAATTCCGGAAGAATCTGCTTGAATTTTCGAGAAATATTGATGCGTCTGAAATTGCCACCCGTATCATCCCACTGGGGGCAAGGAAAGAAAATAAAAAAGACGCAGTAGGTGTTCTGGAAGATCGTATTACGATTGCTGATGCCAATGGCGGCGTGATATATGTCACGGATGATAATGCGGTAAAAGAATATGGCAAGATCACAAAAGCAGTGATTTGGGATGATGTTACAGTTCCGGCGAATTTGATGAAAAAGGGCAAGGAATATCTAAAAAGTGTACAGTACGAAAAAATGATACTGGAACTTAAAGCGATTGATATGAGCGTCCTTGACAGTCGTATGAGTGAATTTCAGATAGGTGATAAGATTCGTTGTATCTCAAAAGCAAATGGCCTTGATAAAGAATTCCCATTGACAAAAAAGAAAATATATATTGCTGATTTCAGCAAAAATACCGTAACCCTTGGGGACAGCACAAGTAATAAAACATACACTTCGTCAAATGCCCAGAAAACAGCAAGTATGGAAGAAGAAATAAAATCTATACCTTCCAAAAAAGAAATCCTAAAAGAAGCATTATCAGAAGCACAGAGATTAATCAATGAACAGTCTAAAGACGGATATGCGATCCATGTTCCGGAAGAATTTATTGTAGCTGATGATGAAGACTACAAAGAAAAAGCTAAAAATATGTGGCGCTGGGGGCTTGGAGGGCTTGCGCATTACAGCCAGGGTTATGATGGCCCGATTGATGGGGTAGCGCTGACCATGGACGGAAAAATCAATGGAGGAATGATCCTGGCGGAGTCGGTTACAGCAGCATCTCTGGATGCTGGCTATAAGAAGTCGGTGGAAACTGCAATCTCTGAAGCAAAAGATGGTGCAATTAAATATGCCGATCAGAAAATCAACTCTTCTTTGAAAGTATTAGATGACCGAATATCCATGAAAATTACCAGCACAAAAGAATTGGTTTCAAGAAAGGATTATATTAAAAACGGTGAACAGGAAAATTTATCCTTGGATTCCTATACAGTCACTGGAACAGTAGCGACTGTAACAGCATCAGAATTTTTGAATATGAAATGCTTGAAAGTTGAATTTTCCGGTACTGGTGGTGTGGTAATTGAGCAGAGTGTAGGCACGCTTCCTGCAGGCACGTACCAGATAAGTGTAGAGATGGCTTATCCAGAATCAGATGGAAATGCTGCACGTCCGTCATATATGGAATATGGTTTTACCGGGAACCGGAGCACCGTATATTTCAGTAATTATACTGCTGATGAATATCATTCAATCAGTAAGAAGCTTAAGATTACAGAAGCTTCTAAGGCTGTTTCTGTAAGAATTTACGGAAGTCAAGGTAAGATAGCGTATATCACAAACATTCGATGCTTACGAGAAGTTCAGGAGCTGTTGGACGATTTAAGCGCTCAGATAAATGTAACAGACGGTAAAATTACATCTGAAGTAAAACGGGCTACAGATAAAGAAAATGCATTAAGCAGCCGTATAACCCAGACCGAGGATGCAATAACAACAAAAGTAAGTAAGGGATCCATTTCTTCAGAGATTAATCAGACCAATCAAAAGGTCAAGATTAAGGCATCAAAGATTGATTTCAACGGGTTAGTTACGGCCAATAGTTATTTTAAGATTCTTACAGATGGTTCATTTACATGTGCCAAGGGAACTATTGGGGGATTTACAGTTAAAAATGGGAGCATATTTGCAAAAGGGACTGAGTTGTCTGCAATCGGAAATGGTTTTAAAGTCGATGGCGGCTTTAAGATCTACTGCGGCTCAGATACTTTTTCGGATCAGACAGATACATTTCAGATTTTTAATCTTTCGCATGTCACGTCTGGAGGACATGTAGTCTTTGCGAGTGACGGCTCTACAATATGTTACTTGTCGTCTTCTTCGAAGAGGTACAAGGATCATATTTCAGATATGTCGTTGGGGGAGGCTGAAAAAATTCTGGATATACCGGTTGTATGGTTCCGATATAAGGAAGGATATCTTGATCCGAACGATCAGATGGCCGGAAAGAATATTCCTGGATTGTATGCAGAAGATGTATATAGTAACTTTCCAGAAGCTGCATACAGCAATGCAGATGGAAAAATCGAAAACTGGAATGAACGTATGATCATTCCTGCGATGTTGAAGTTGATACAGGAATTGTATAGTGAAAGGAGAAAAAAAGAATAATGGGATTATCAGAAATAATGGAAAAGACAAGTCAGAGGTTCAACGCAACTGCTATCCAGGTATTGTCTGACAGTGGATTGCCGGCATATCTTGCAGAGGGGATCGTTGCAGGGCTGCTTGCAGATATCAGAGAGAAAAAAGCAGCGGAGATAACGCAGGAATTATCTGTGCAGAATACAAAGCTCAGAAATGAGAATGAAAAGCTTCAGAAGAAGAATAAAGAACTGGAACTTTTGTTAGAGGAAACGAAGAAAAGCATAGAAAATGTAAGTAAACATTCCGAAAATAACAATCCAGTTGAGCCAGAAGGAATACTTTCCGAAAATGGTTTGCCAGAACAGAAAGACGATCAGAAGAAGGAAGGTGATTAAATGGCTGATATCAGTGTTGAGATTGAAAAGCTTAGGAATGCGGTTTACGGCGAAGAAGTTAGGGAAGCGTTTATCTCCGCAATGGAGAAGATCAACCAGGTATCTGAGGATACCGAAGAGGCAGAAAGCAACAGAGTTGAGATAGAAAAAAACCGAGTTGAGGCTGAAAACGAGAGATCCAAAGCCGAATCTGCTCGTAAGGACAGTGAAACAAATAGAGAATCAGCAGAAAAGGAAAGGCAGAATGCAGAAGAGGAGAGAGTTTCTTCTGAAAAGCTTAGAAAAGCTGAGGAAGAGAAAAGAAATACTGCTGAAAACGCCAGGGTGGAAGCTGAGGATACCAGGGCAGCAAATGACAAGAAGTGGAACGCTTCAGAATCTAACAGGGAAAGTGCTGAGACTGATAGAGAAAGCGCTGAATCAGCCAGGGCTGACGCAGAAAATAAGAGAGTAAAAGCTGAAAAATCCAGGACCGACACGGAATCTGCAAGAGTTACGGCTGAAAAAAACAGAAAAGATGCAGAAGACATCCGGGTTGCAAGTGAGAAATCCAGAATTGTAGCTGAAAATAACAGAAATGAGGCCGAAGGGAGCCGCAATCAGGCTGAAAATGAAAGATCCGGAGCTGAATCCGCCAGAGCCCAGGCAGAGCAGGGAAGAACTCAGAATGAAGACGTAAGAATATCTGCTGAAGAAGGCCGAGCGTCTGCTGAACAGCTGCGGGTTCAGGCGGAAAATACCAGAAACAGTGCTGAAAAATCCAGAACTGATGCGGAAACTCAGAGGCTTACTGATGAAAAAAGCAGAAACTCGGCAGAAACCGCACGAAGCGCTGAGGAAACAAAACGGTCTCAGGCAGAACAGGACAGATCATCTGCCGAAAGTCTCAGAGCAGAAGCCGAATCTTCCAGAAAGAAAGCAGAGGAAGCCAGGGAAAAGGAGGAAACAACCCGAAAAAGCTCTGAAGAATCCCGGATAGCTTCAGAATCGGCAAGAGTAAAGGCGGAGGCTTCCCGTGTGGCGGAATCTGCAAAGGCCGTTGAGAATGCAAACGCAGCCGCAGAGGCAGTAAAGGCACAGGTAAATCACATCGCATTTCAAGTTGATCCGGAAGATGGCGGCTTGAATATTATATATACCGAATAACTGGAACTTGTAAGCAACCCTTACAGGTTCTTTTTACATGAAAAAAGGAGGAATCAAAGAAAATGGCAACAGGAGATCAGACACACATTAATATCCCACGCGAAACAACCATGCAGGACATTGCAGCCGCTTTGAAATCGATCGCATTTTCTCAGGCGGCAAAACAGGAAAACCTTTCTGACTGGGCACAGCTCAGTGGACTTTCCAAAAACGGATACCTGAAAGAACTCCTTGATTTTGGCGATCAGATCAAAGAAACATGGACAGACACTACAACAAACCAGGCATACGAATTCCCGTGGCAGATTACACACTTTGACGAGGCGGAACTGGAGGATGGAGAAATAATCCAGGGAACATTTCTGGAAGCACATTACACAACCCCGTTCGGAGTACAGTTCAGCAACCGTGCGTTTCTACGTTGCCCTGATGGACTTACGGCTGGGACATACAATGTAACACTTGGAGCGAAATGGGGAGACAAAGACGCACAAAAAGATACAACATGGCAGTTTACACTTACGAAAGCTGTTCCAGCTGGCGGATCTGTGGCAGGGTTCACTCAGATGCCGGATAAAGCAGCATCAGAATGGAAAGCAACCTCATACGCCGCAGATGGAATTACGACAATTGAGACAGTGCCTATTACGTCCGGATCCGGAGGAACGTCTCTGGGAATTATGCAGTATACAACCAGAAACGGGAACCTCAACAGTATGCAGGAATCCGGATATGGATGGAACCGCTGGAAATACTCTGCGGCACGTCAGTGGCTCAACTCTGATCAGCCGAAGAACAAGTGGTGGAAAAAGCAGGATGACTGGGACATTGCTCCAAGCCAGCTCTCACAGAAGGATGGTTTCTTATGCGGCCTGCCGGCAGATATGATCGCGGTGCTGAAACCTGTAAAAGTGATCACACTTGCGAACACAGTCAGTGACGGCGGAGTAACTGACATTACATATGACAAGGTGCTCCTTGCATCATTCGTAGAAATGAATATCAACATCAATACAGATGAAGGAACCCCTCATGAATACTGGCAGAGAAGGACAAATTCCAAAACAAAACTGGAGCCATGGAAATCATATCCTTGCATGATCCGGTACTCTGCGGCAAATCATACATCCCCTCAGAATGTGTTTTCGCGTTCGGCCAATCGCGGCAGTGCCTACTACGTCATGCTTGTGTACGCGTACGGCGGCGTCTACAGCGCGGGCGCATGGAGCTCGTATACGTATGCCCCGCTTGTCTTCATATAATCAGAAATCAATGAATCCCTGCACCCACGGATGCAGGGATAGAAAGGAAAGAAATGGCAGTTAAAGCAGGGGAGAGAAATGTACCAGATACGCCACAAAACCGGCAGCTTGATGCAGCCTGGGAAGCGAGAGAACTGGCGTTGTATACGATTCAGATATGCAATAACAAAAATATATTTCTTCCGGAATATCAGAGTGCTCTTACTGATGATATTATCCGGACAGCAAAGGATATTTATATGCACGTCTGGACAGCAAATAATATCAGAGTAACAGATTCAAAAAGAAAAGAATTATTTGCGTACAGAAATAAACTGCAGCGTCAGGCAATTCTGGACTGCAATAACTTGCTGGCACTGATCGGACTTGCACGTCCGCTATATCACTTAAAAGGAAAGAAAGTAAAATACTGGTCAGAGAAAACTTTGAAAACAAGAAACTACATCAAAAAATGGAAAGAATCTGATCAGGATCGTTACTCGTAAAAAACATGGGATGTAGGCTGTAACCTCAGAATGTGTTTTCGCGTTCGGCCAATCGCGGCAATGCCAACAACGTCATGAATGTGAACACGGACGGCGGCGTCAACAACACGAACGCATGGAACTCGAATACGTATGCCCCGATTGTCTTGCATACGGCGCCATGGTCATTACATAGTAATGATTGCCCGGAAGACTTAGACAAGGAGCCGAAATCCCCGGCATAAAGCCGAAACAATACTGCGGACAATCGAAAGAGACAGTGCGTGACTTCAAAAGAAGCCTGCCAGCACTGAGAAACTGCAGAATATAAGATGAATAATATAACAGATTTTGATAGCTTGTACGATTCAATGATGAAGTGCAAGAAAGGAGTCGCCTGGAAGCCATCTGTAAAATCATTTGTTTTGAACGGTGAAGAAAATTTGATACGAATGGAACGCCAGTTAAAAGAAGGAACCTGGAAAAACGGAAAAACAAAGCCAGTGCTGGTAACGTATCCGAAACGCCGGGAAGCTTTGAGCATTCCGTTCAAAGATAGAGTATACCAGAGGAGCATTAATGATAATTCCTTGTATCCGCAAATGACAAAGAGTTTTATCTACGCAAACTGCGCCTGTCAAACTGGAAAAGGAACAGATTTTGCGAGGAAGCTGGTTAAAAAATATCTATGGAACTATTTTTGCAACCATGGTTCTGACGGCTGGCTGGTTCAGATAGACATTCACGGATACTATCTGAACATGCGGCATAGTGACGTGGAAGAACAGATCTCGTACAAAACAGACAACGCTACAAGCCGGATGTCCTGTGGAGTACTGAGAGATCAGTACGCCGGAGAGACGGGCTATAATCCCGGAAGCCAAATGGTTCAGATAGCCGGGATTTCCATTCTTGATCCGGTAGATCATTACATCAAGGAGCAGCTGCATGTTCGATACTATATCAGGTACATGGATGATTTCTGGATGCTCCTGCCGACAAAAGAGCAGGCAGAAGAAGTATATCGCAAAACCATAGAACAGCTTCAAACATACGCACTAGAGATAAATGAAAAGAAATCTCATGTGATGCCGCTCAGAAAAGGATTTTTGTTCCTGGGCTTTCAGTATCACATGACAGATACCGGAAAAGTTATCATGACACTTAATCCGGATAGTGTAAAACATGAAAGAAGAACACTTGTGCGAATGGTAAATAAAGCTCAGAGGGGAGAACTGGATGAAAAGAAAATAGACGAACATCATGCCTCTTGGGAGAACAATGCTGATAAAGGGAACTCCTATAAAATGAAACAGAGAACAAATAAATACTTGAAAAATTTAAGAAAGGGTGAAGAAAATGGAAGTAAGAAAAATGTCTCAGACACCTGCCGAAGTGGCAGAGGACGAAAACCTCAGAGCAACCGTAGCAGCACAGAAAGAGAAGATAGAAGGGCAGAAGGTAACAATGCAGTACGTTGCAATGATGTCCGGAATCTACCTTCCGGAAGAAACAGAAGAAGAGGAGGATACAGAGAATGTACAGAATCTTGATTAAGATGAAAAAATTCTACAATCACGAGGACTGGCTGCGGATGGTAGATCAGGCCCATGAGCGAGGAAAACTCACCGATCAGGAATATCAGGAGCTTATCAATCTTGAAGAGGAGGAAGCATGACAGTAGGAACTGCGATCCTGGTATTCCTTGCAGGAATGATCGCGGGATCAGGAGTTACATGCTTAATACAGGTGAAGAACATGGCAACGAAGTTACAGATCATCAGCCGGTTGTGGTCGCATATCACAGATCTCCGGTTAATGCTGAAAGGAACGTCAAACAAGACCCTGGAAGAGATTGAGAATGAGATTGACATCACAGAAAACCTCTGCCGGCCATATGCGGGCGCAGACGATGAAGAATTATTCAACAGCAGGAGTGATCCTGACGCGAGGGAGGAAAAATGAATCTTACAGAGATTTTTTTCGGCGGAGGGGGAGCAGTCGTTCTCCTCCTGTCATTAGTACAGGTATCAAAGATACAGATCAACCCCTGGACATGGATGGCCAGACATGTAGGAAGGGCCATCAACGGGGAAGTGATGGAACAGGTAAAAGGCCTCAACAAAAAGATAGAGCGTATGGAGGTCAACCTGAACGATGCAAGGGCGGCGGATGAACGCCGGGATATCGAGCAGCGGAGAGTCAGGATCTTGCGCTTCGGTGAAGAACTGCTCCGGAATATCCGGCACACAAAGGAGCATTTTGACCAGATCCTCATAGACATTACAGCTTATGAGAAATATTGTAGTGAGCATCCGGAATTTGAGAATGATGTCACTACAGAAACAATCGGGCACATCAAGAATGTCTATCACCAGTGCTGGGAAGAACATTCTTTTTTGTGAGAAATGGGGAAATTATGTATCTGAAAAGAAAATTTAAGAAAATTGTTGCGGCTGTGAAAAAAGTCGGAACATTAAACCTGGTGCTGATTCTTGTCGGCGCTTTTTTTGTGTGGTTCAACTGGCAGATGATACAGACTTTCCGTATGTACGGAAGTATGCCGGAAACTTACGCTTGTGCTGTCGTAGCAGCAACGATTGGAGAGTGTGGAATCTGCGGCTGGATTCGGACGAATAAGGACAAGCGTCAGGATCGTGAGTGGCAGAAAGAAGACGAAGAAGAGAATCAGGAGCGATACGGCACTCCTGACATAGAAACTGATAACACGGAAGAAAACGAAACGGAGGAAGAAACATGAATTTTGAAACATTTTTACTGATGCTGATGATCGTATCAATTTTTACAGGACTGTTCACAGAAGCTATCAAGAAAACTCTGGATGAATTCAAGAAAACTTATCATTCGAACTTTCTTGCCGGAATTGTAGCCGTTGCCCTGTCCGCAATGGTCGGGGCTGGATATATGATCGCAACCGAAACACAGATTAATGAGAAAATGGCGGTATATCTGATTGCTCTTGTACTGTTATCCTGGCTGTCAGCGATGGTCGGATACGATAAGGTGATTCAGGCAATCGAACAGTTTAGAAAAAAGTAAGGAGACTCTATGCAGAAAAAGAACATTGAAGTCCTGCGAAAGATCCTGTACGCCGTAGAATCCGGCGATGAAGAGTACGGAAAGCAGAACTATGCAGAATTCGACGGCGTTGGAGAAAATTGTTCGAATGAAGTTGCGATCACCATCGGAGCAGGCCAGTGGTATGCGGATGAAGCGAAAGAGCTGTTACATAGAATTCAGAGAGCAAATCCAGCGCTGTTCAAAAAAATGGATGCGGCCGGCTTAGAATCAGACCTGCTTATGAAAAGCTGGGCTACATACGCAGTAACCGCCGGATCTGCGAAAGGGAAATGCATTATCAATATCATTAGTACGCCGACTGGTATTAAGTGCCAGGATACGCTGATGGAGGACCAGATCACTACATACGCCGCAAGTATCGCAAAGACATACGGAGCCATGGCAGATACAGCGATGATGGAGTGCATCAACATCTACCACCAGGGCGGCGCATCGGCTCTGAAAAGAATCCTGGCAAAAACAGCGAAACCTTATACCGCTGATAAGATTTATGAAACACTGCGCCAGGATTTGAGTGATCCGACACCGAACCAGGTAGGAGACTATGAAAGCCGGCAGAAGGCAGTTATCGAAATGATTCAGAAATACGCCGATGATGATACACAGAAAGGAGAAAACACAATGGGAGTCAAAATCAGTAATTGCGGACATGATGAAAACGGACGTTATGCAGGAGGTCAGGCAGGAGACCAGACCGGTACGGAGTATCAGATCATCAACTGGTACAATAGACCTTGGCTCTGTGTTCTGCGATTTGAAGACCAGGAAGTAGCGGCACTGATTGCAGAGATGGCAACACAGGCTGCAAACAATAATATGATCGGCTACGACCAGGGAACTGTGGGAAATAGCAATGATCGCTATACTTTCTGGGAACAGCTGGTAGCAAATGGTTATGATCCGTCAAAAATCAAAAAGCCATGTGAAACAGACTGTAGCCAGAGCACTGCAAGCATTGTAAAGGCAGTCGGATATCGCCTGAATAAGCCGAAGCTGAAAACAGTTAGCATTTACTTGACTACATATAACATGAGAAGCGCGTTCAAGACAGCAGGAGCAATGGTTCTGACCGACTCGAAATATCTGACAAGCGGCGCGTGCTTAAAGCCGGGAGATATTTTGCTGAATGACAATCATCATGTAGCTATCGTGGTGAGTGGAGATGCCAGTTCCAATGCAACTCCGGCAAAGAAGAATTATTTGGAAAAGGGAGATACCGGATCAGAAGTAACCACGATGCAGAAAAGGCTTATCAAAGTTGGATATTCTTGCGGAGCCGCAGGAGCTGACGGAGATTTCGGTTCTGACACTGATTCAGCTCTTCGCAAATTTCAGAAAGACAATGGGCTGACGGTTGATGGACAGTATGGAACTAATTCCAAAGCCAAGCTGACCGCTCTGTACAACAAAAAGGTTGGAACCACCACATCCAACAAGAAAGACGTAACGACAGTAGCCAAAGAGGTGATTGCCGGCAAATGGGGTAGCGGAGATGATCGGAAAAAGAAGCTGACTGCGGCCGGCTATAATTATGACACTGTTCAGAAGAAGGTGAATGAGCTGCTGAAGGCAAGCGCAAAGAAATCCGTGGCTGAAATTGCAAAGGAAGCTGTTTCCGGAAAATGGGGAAACGGAGCCGATCGGAAGAAAAAACTGGAAGCAGCCGGTTACAATTATGCCGAAGTCCAGAAAGAAGTAAACAAGCTACTGAAATAACAGCGGAGAAATGGTGCTTTTGAAGAGAGTCTGCACCTCTGAGGAAAATATATCACACACGCCCTGGTCCTTCGGGATCAGGGCTTTTTTTATTTGTAAAAATCATGGAATACTGTAAGAAGATATGCTATTATAAAAGAGCTGCCGAACCTCCAGCAGAAAGGAGGTGAGCCTGATGGACAATATCGTAGCACTAATTCTTGTCCCTGTCGCAGTAAATGTAATTAGCTACTGCATTTACAAGTGGCTGGACAGAAAGGACAAATAGGCAGCATAACAGCCTAAGGCATAAGCCACCTACATAAACGGAATAGAAAACCCCGGAAGTCTCGTACACTTCCGGGGTTTTCGTTTGCTTTCGATGGACCATAGCACTAATCCTTAGCTGTTATTATCATATGCCATAGACAGTAAAATGTCAACTTCAAAATATTGAGTTTACTACACTTCCCCGATGCCTGAATGGTGTCGGGACTTTTTATTTGTCCCGGGATAATTCTGGTGCAAATGAGCATATGTATTTAACTATATTTATATACTCAAATACTAAGTTTAAATCTCGGTGAGCCGCTTGTAAGCCAATTTGTCCCGGACATTGTTGGCGCAAAAAGCTGGTGCAAATGAGCATATATCTTTATCTTTCTCTTAATCTTATTCTAAACCTAAGTCTCAGTCAGCCAAAGGCTTAAAAGCGGCTGACAAATTAAAGCCTATATTGTCTGAAAAAAAGTGATGTTTTTCAATAAATAATAGTTAAATCATCGGTATTGAAGTAAAGAGTTGAATATTCATCTCCATTGTTTGGATCAGGATAATACCTTGCTTCAATTTGACGTGCGCTTGCATCGACCTTAGGCGCTCTGTTTACTTCAGAAATAAGTACAGTGCTTTCGGGAGGAATATCCGCAATTCGGTTGTCATTGTAAACAGGCAGATATTCCGAGACTTGAGAATATTTTGCCAAGCAGCAGCCATAACCAATAGAGCTTAAAATAGGCATATCCCAATATGCGTTTGTGATGAAGTTTGAAACATCTATGGTATAGACAGTTGCAGTTTGATCTCCTACAACGTTAACATCTAAATGTCCGCTATAAGCTCCCCAACCATCATGCGTGAGATCCTGAGAAATGACTTTTACTATTGTTTTGTGTTCAAGAGATACACTTTCTTGATAATGGTCAGCGTCAATTTTGGTATAAGTCGGAACATACCATGGAGTGGTTAACGGTGTAGAACTAAGATTTTCTGCATTGGATGGAGTTGGACTTATTTTCTCTGCTTCTGAATCAGTGAGCGCAACGTATCCATATAAGCCGACATACTGAGGCTCTTCACGACCGGAATCACTATGCCCACGACCATGAATAGACGTATCAAAGACGGGCTGTTCTGCTGAGTTATCTGCCCAACAGGTTATTGGAAGAATGAAAGACAAAAATAGTGAAAGTATTAAATATTTTAGGGGGTGGGGTAAAACTTTGTTCTTTTTCATAGAAAAATCTCCTTTTTTGTTTAAGGATACCACCCCCGGAATTTCAGTGCAACAGCATTAAAATGAGTTTTTGGCTTCGATTTATGTAGAATAACTCATGGAGATTTTTTTAAATCGTCTGACATAAGCAATATAGTTTGTCCATCCTTTGTTTTTATGGATAATTCGCAATCGAGCGCAGCACTAATTTTAATGAGATCATCAGCGGAAAAGCTGTCCCTGGAAAATTTATTTCTAACAGCCTGGATTGATATATCGAGTGGTGCGGCCAGATCTGGTAATTTATGTCCAGTAATGCTGAGCAGCGCCCTGAGTTTATTTGATACAGACATAATATATTCCTTTCATTCCATAATTTTCCAACAAATGTTAGATAACCAGAGTATAACATATTTGGTTATAACCAACAATGTTGCGACATAAAAAACTCATATTTTGTAAAAGAGGGTATTGACAACTACTAACTACGTGTTAAATTATAATCATAAAAGCAATAAACAACACAAAAACGAAATAAAATTAGACATAATGTATATGAGGAGGAAATAGAACATGACAGTAAAAAATGTTATTAAAGGACATATGGCTCATGATGAAATCGAAAGATTGACTATTATCAATCCCGACAACGATGACATAGCGTTATACGCCGGAACGTTTGAAGGTTATATGAAACCATGCGACTCAATGAAAGATTATAAAAAAGAAGTAGATAGCATGGAAGTTGCCAAGAGCGCAGTGAATTGCGGAAATCAGTTATTTATTATTGTCAAATAGCCGAAACGGTCAGAAATGACCATCCACTGTAACCTGTTGGCAGTAGGTAAGAAACCAAAGGAATGAAATTTATATAAGTGAGGTATGCGGAATGAAGAAGTATTTGATTATTTTCACAGAACGGTTTCCTGAATGTTATGAAGGAACAAGACAATATTGCAAGACTGTTGACACTAAAGCAGAGGTCAAAGAAGAAATCAGGAAGTTGAAAGAATCACCGTTCACAGTTTCGTTCACAGCTTATAAGGTTGGTGAGTATGGACTGATGACGGTTGTTGAATAAGTCGAAACGGTCAGCAATGACCGTCCACCGGGAATGACCGCCCGGTGCTGATGATGGCAGGTCAATGCGGTTGGTATTGGACAACAAGTTTTACTGATTTTTAAGGTGAAAATCAGGGGCGGTAAGCAAGACTGAGTAGAAAACGCCTGAAAATGCTCAATGTAGGATAACAAGTTTGCTGGTTTTAAGGCGAAACCAGATACGGGAGCGGAAGCACCGGATCAACACTGCACGGGCTGTAAAGTATGAGGCGGCCATATAAATTCGCATACCCAATCGCCTATTTTTTTTATGGCACAAAAAAGAGATTTGTAGATTGATAATCTACACCCCTGGGCGGTACAGGGGAATGCCAGAACTGAGAAAATAGAGATATGGAGGGCATGATTTTATGAGCAAAGAATATAGAAAAAGATTATTCGCTCTTATGGATGAGATTGATGAACTTGCAAAAATGGGAATCCGGTTGGAAAAGGAAGAAATTGCAGGCGAGGTAGAAATGCCGCAGGAGCCAGGGAAGGCGCGGCCTAAAATCGAAGAGAAGAAAAGCAAAATAGAAGAAATTCCAGAGGAGCCTACCGGTCCGAACCATGATACAACAAGACGGTACAGTGCAAATTTCAAGAAATTCATTGTAAAGATGCACAAAATTCAGGGAATGACATTCGATGAAATTACACAGCGATATGGAGTGGCAAAAGCTACTGTCACCAAATGGTGTACCGATGCAAGATACGTTGATGAGTTCAGCCTGGAAGCAATGAAAGCAAAAGCCGAGGCATTAGAGAAGGAAAACGAAAAGCTGAGAGAGGAAAATGCAAGATTACAGAAAATGATTGCTCTTGCATTCGGACAGGGATTGGAGGCTCAAGGATGAAAATAAAAGATTTTACAGTGGGACAAGTTGTATATGCGTTTTCGTATGAGGATATAGCGTTACTAAAAGGATTGAAGCCCAAAAAGTATACCGTTGCGAAAATTGGGCGGAAATACCTGTATGCAGCTAGAGGGGAAGAAGTAAACATCAAAACTGTACCAGACAATTTGCTGATAGGATTTAAAGAACCAGATTATACGGATGATTTTTTAGAAGAAAATATTGATTATGGATATAAGGCAATATTATTTCCAGATATGGAAATAGCAAAAGATTATTACCATAAAAGAAAACTTGTAAGATTTCTTGCATCAGGTGTGAAATGGGAAAGCTACACATTGGATGAATTAAAAGAAATACAAAAAATCCTGGGGGTACAAGTATGACAGCATTACAGCAGATATTCCAAGGCTATTACGAAAACCGGATTGAGAGCGATGAACCGGATCCGGAAAGAATGGCAGTTACATATAAAAGGGTTCTTGATACTTTGAATGAGCTACAAATCGGACATGGCGGTATAGATGATATTATGTTATGGGTAAGTCAGTACGGAGCAGCAGCGGAGGAAACAGGATTCTATGCAGGTTTCAAGATGGCATGGGAATTATTGAAGAATATGCAAGAGGGCGCAGAGTAAAGCTAAAAAAGGATGGCTCAATAAAATGAGCTGTCCTTAATTTTTTTTCTCATTTTTTGTAAAACAGGGTATTGACACTACTAACCTACGTGTTATATTAAACTCAATAAAATGAGTCCAATGTACAAATATGAGTAAGGAGAAAGAAGAATGAGAAAATTTGAAGTCGGAAAAAGATATGAAAGCGGCGCTGTAAAATTTGAAATTGTTGCAAGAACAGCAAAGACAGTTACATATAAGCTGATTCAGCATGCCGGAAGAATAAATGAAAGAGCAGGAGAAGCAAAGAAAGTAAAAGTTAAAGACTGGGGAGACACAGAGTATTTCTTTACAGGTATTTATGAAGTGATGGCATAGGAAGAAAAACATGGAAAGCTACGAACTGGCAAATGGAGATATTTATGATCTTATTCATTTTACAGATGAATGTGCAGTAGTCAAAAATGGAAGCATTGTGTATTGTGGCTCGTATGGAGAATGCAGAAGATACATAGAGGCGATGAAAGAGATTATAAGATTAAAAAGATTGTAGGAGGACAAAGGGCATGGCACAGATTATTCAGTTTCCAGTAAAAACGCAGGCAGTCAGTAATGGTTATGATAATCTTTCCAGACTGATTGCTGTTGCAGCTACAAAAGAGGTTCTTAATTTTTATATTGAGAGCATAGAACAGTTGGAAAAAACAGGAAAGCTGCTGGATGGCGAGACGCAAAAGCTGGCAGAGCAGGGTCGAGAAAAACGATTGGAAATGGCAAAACCGGATCCGATAGAAAAAGAAACTATAGAGGCTCCTGGAGTATACCGCTATACGGCAGAAATGGGAGGCCAGAAACCAGCTTGCCAGATGGAAGCATCCAGAGGATATTACGGAAAGCACTGGTTCATTGATACTCCGCTGGAACTTAAAGACAGAGGCATTGAGTTCATAAAGAAATATCAGGAAAAAGATTTCTGTTCAAAAGATCATAGAATTGGCTGGAATGAATACCGGGTAACAAACAGAGCTTTTGAAAAGCTGAAAGAAAAATACAGTATCTCGCAGGAATGCCTGCTTGATTAATAAAGTAATCTGTCTCAGAAACCTGGGGCAGAAAAATAAGAGGAGGAATCAAAGCAATGAAATATCGTTATTACAGCATACAGCGTCCGGTTATGCCGGGAGGATACCCGAAACCGGAGAATAACAAAGTCCTGGTGGTTGAGAACTTCGACAACAAGAGGTTTGTTGAGGAAGTAGTCTGCCAGGCATGGGGATATATTGAGTACGAAAAGCCGCTCGGACATTTTGATGTTGTCAATTATGAACTGGTTGCGGTAAAGATTAAAACACTGCATCTGAAATATATTGGCAAGGACGACTGGGGACGGTACGTATACGAGGACGAAAATGGAAAGCTTTGGAAGAATACAAGCTGTTGCACCCCAAGAGAGATATGCGAGGAAAGAGGAGATACACTCAACTCATCCGCAGGCAACGAATTTGACGGAGAGCCAGACTGCTTCATGGCGGCTCACATCAAAGTTGAGTATTTACCGGAAGAGGGAGGCAAGCAGGATGGGTAAAGTAAACACCGGCGAACAGCCGGTAAGACTGTACCGGAATAAAGAAACAGGAGAAATGTTTACATATCGGGAAATGCTGAAAGAATGGCGAGAACAGTATGAGGGCATCAATCCGGTGACAGGTTTGTATCAGTATCATTGGCATACCAGATATGACTATATACCTAAATGATCATATGAAGGAGGCAAAACATTATGTGTGGAATACCAGGTGAAGATGAATACTGGGAACGCCGCCGGGAAGAATGGGAAAACCCAAGGACATTCAGAAAATGCAGTATATGGGATGAGGACGAGCCTGTATATGAAAACGGTAATTTATTCCTGGATGGTGAAATCGAGGAGATTGAAAAGGAACGGGGCTATCCGATGGAAGAACTGTACGAAGGTGATCTGCTTGAGATAGTGGAGAAACAGAAAGGAATCGTGGCTGATTCGGCAGAATGGAACGGTAACTGGGAGTGTATTGAATACAGATACCGAGTGGCATAGGAGGAAGAAATGCAGAACATTGTAGAATTTATCAAAGAGGAAATGTCAAACAGAGGAATGACATACGATTTATTGGCAGAAAAGGTAGGAACAACCAGGCAGAATCTTTGGATGAAGCTGAATAAGAATACCAGACCAAATTTTGAAACAGTAAGAAAGATTCTTACGGCTTTGGACTATGATTTGGTAGTTGAGAAAAAGAAAGATGCAGCGGATCCAGGAGAAAAAGAAATTGCAGTTTTTTTTGCAAGTATAGATGAGGAACAGGTCAGTTATGAATGCATTCAGGCATTGTTCATAATAATGGGATATTCTCTGAAATTGAAAACTCACAAAATCGAGCAAAATGTAAAAGAGGGTATTGACAACTACTAACTACGTGTTAAATTATAATTAAGAACTCAATTAAATGAGTTTTTGAGAAATGAAACTCAGAGTTCTGAAAGGCAGGTGAGAAAGTGGAGGAATACAGCAACATGCCAATGACAGCAAAGGAAGCAGCCAGAGCAATGATGTGGGTAAAAGCACAGGGGCTGAGCGATAGCAAGGCAATAGAACTTATCAATTTTATCACTGACACAAATGTTCCGAATGGAACAGAGAAAGAGGAAACACCAGAAACAAAAGAATAAGGCTCCGGAGCCTACCTGAGAAATAGAACCGGAGCCAAAATCCAACGAACCGGAGCGGTTTTCACCTGCCGCCGCTTCGGTTTGATATTAACACAGGGGCAGGAAGAAAACAAGGGGGCAGGACATTGAATGATGAAATTGTGATCTGCAAAGAATGTAAGAAACCTGAATACTGGGGCAAAATGAGATGGCTCAGTGGTCGGTGCGTATGTCGAGACTGCTACAAAGCAAATTATGAGCAGGAAACTAAAGAGCCTTATACATGGGATGATCTGGACGGGAAACGTCCAACAATGAATGAGTACAGAGAACAGGAGAGAAGAAAATGCGAAAATATGAATTGAGCATCAGTGCGGATTATGTTCCAGGATGGGGCGTAACAGAAGCAGTGAGAGAGTTCTTCCAGAACTCCATTGATGAGGAAACCAGAGACAGCAGCAATAAAATGTTATTTGAATATGACAAGGCAGAAGAAAAACTGATAATCGGAAACAAGCATAGCGAGCTGGATATTAAGACACTTCTGTTCGGAACGACCACTAAAAATGATGATGATGCAATGATCGGGAATCATGGAGAAGGGTACAAAATTGCAACGGTTGTTCTTCTGAGATTAGGTAAAACAGTTGTATTCAACAATTACTGCAGGCGTGAAGTCTGGAGACCGAGACTGGTAAAATCCAGAAAATATGATGGTGCTTTAGTACCTACATTTTTTATAGAAACTGCGGCAGTATGGGAGAAAGTACCAGATCATAGCCTTATGATTGAAATTTCCGGAATTTCGCCAGAAGAATATGAGAAAGTCACAAATTCCAATCTTCATTTACAGGGAGATTATCAGAAAATCGAAACAATGTATGGAGATATTCTGGAAAGCCCGGAACATAAAGGAAAGATATTTGTCGGAGGGTTATATATCTGCGAAGAACCAAGACTTGACATTGGCGTAGACTTTAAACCCTGTTACGTGAGATTGGAAAGAGACAGAAACATGGTAAATTCATTCGATGTTTGCTGGTACGCTTCCAAAATGGTTGAGAATGCTCAGAATGCAGAACTGTTGAAAAAATCTATTGACTCATACAGCGGTCAGTACATTATGTGTGAGTGCGTACCGGAAGACCTGAAAAATGAGATCGCAGAAGATTTTATCAATGAATATGGGGCGAAGGCAGCACCGGTTACAGATCAGAAAGATATGGAAGCCTTGAAAAAGAGAGGCTACAAACCAGTCATTGTTTCTGAGGCGAAGAAAAAAGTTATCCTTGCTTCTACATATTTTGAGGATGTGGAGGAAGAAAACAGAAAGATCAGAGAATCCCAGAAACCGTTATGCGAAAGATTTTGTAATTTTGCAGAAAGAATCGAATCCAAGCTGAATGAGGACGAAATCATTGAGCTGTACGGATTCCTGGATGAATTATCAGACGAAGAGGAGGAAAAAGAAGAATGAGAGAACGAATCTATTACGAGATCAATGAGCAGTCCGCAAGGTCTGCTCATGAGATGATGTCGTTCCGAGATTACAAAGAAGGAAGCCTGACAGCGGAGTACAAAGGATATGTTGATGAGGCATATGATTTGGCAGACAAGGTTGCTGAGAGCAGACCAGAGGAAGTCGACAGGGTATATGGTATTGCAGACAGATATTCAAAAAAGATGGCTGCCAATTTGAATGATCGAAGCCGCATCGGTTGTATGTGTCCGTCAGTTATGATCTGTGGACCGGCGAACTTTCCAGTAAGGAAGAAAGAAAAACAGAATGCTGCATCCGATAGAAACTACAAAGAGTTTCAGGAAATCCAGAAAATGTTGAACCGGATCCGGAATATTGGAGCAGGGAAGGACATTATCAAATCTGGCGATGCAGATGCGGTAGAATGTTTGGAAAAGAAACTGAACGGATTGAAAGAATTGCAGGAGAGGATGAAAGCTGCGAATGCTTATTACAGGAAGAATAAAACGCTGGATGGTTGCCCTGTACTGACACAGGAGCAGATTGAAAGCCTGAAAGCTAAAATGCAGAAGGATTGGCATTATGAGGACAAGCCTTTTGCTACATACCAGCTTTCAAACAATAATGCAGAGATTCACCGGGTAGAAGGCAGACTTAAGAAGCTCAGAGCGGCTAAAACGGAAGGAAATACCGAGAGTGAAAATGAGTATTTCCGTACCGTAGAAAATGCTGAGATCATGCGCTTACAGCTGTTCTTTGAAGAAAAGCCCGAATCGGATGTGCGAGATATTTTGAAAAAGAATGGTTTTAGATGGAGTCCGAAAAACAATTGTTGGCAGAGACAGCTTACAGATAATGCCAGGTATTCACTGGAAAAAGTAAAAAAGGAATTGGCGACGTTGAAATGACAAATGCTGAGTGGATTCGTTCTATGAGCGATGAGGAGCTGGCTATATGGCTGCATAATATATGTGCATTTGTATCATTAGATAATGAACCGTACTTATCAGTACTTGACAGCAAGGGGAACGAGGCTGAAATTTATGATTCCTATGGAAATATAGTGGACTGGTTAAGAGAGGAAAAACCATGACAAATGCAGATAAAATCAGAAATTTATCTGACGAGGAACTTGTTGATCTGTTGGCATGGGGAGAAGTCTATGCCGAGGGATTGAAAGTACCGAGTTGTGATGAGGGATGCGAGGACTGTAAAAGCGGCTGTGCTGCTGAATGTCCAATAGAAAAGAGAGAAAAGAATGTCAGAGAATGGTTACAGACACAGGAGGAGTAGAAATGGCAAAAAGACGTGCAGGAGGGTACACAACTACCAGAGAAGTGTACAAAACAGTAAAGAAATATGATCATCAGCAGTTTGATGAGTTTTGCACACGTATTTATACCAACGGTTTTAATGATGGCCAGAAATCAGTAACCGAGAAACCAGTCAAAACAATTACCGATGAACAGCTTATGGAAGTGATCAGAGAAGTAAAAGGCGTAGGACCGGCGCTGAGAGGAAAGATCAAAGAGGCAATCGAAGCGAAGTTTGGGAGCATAGGAAATGGCAAAAAGGCAGAGGAGCAGAAAGGAACAGCTTGCTGAGGTTATCCGGGAATCTCACGAACAATGGAAAAGGCTCTGGGAAAATGGTGGTAGCGATCCATTTTGGACTGATGGAGTAAACCTGAATTTGGTAAGGAACCACATCATATATGGACGTAGGCTATGCGAAGAAGAATTGCAGGAATGGGATTATCCGGAAGAATACTATCTACCACTTCCAGAAAAAGTGCCACCAAATTACATGGTGAACAGTGATGAGATCAGGCGAAAAGCATTTGAGCTTATGCAAAGTATAAAGAAAAATCCAGATTACATAGGATTATTCGGAAAAAGCGAAAAGAGCCAGAAAGAAATAACCATGATCAAATACATCTCCGGATACAGTCAAAGCATTTTAGAAGATGATCTTGTAGCAATGCGAAGGTTTATATACTGGGATTTTTCCGGAATGATGCAATCGATAAAAAAAGAAGAACTGAGAAATATTGTGCCGACTGCAAAAATAGAAAAGCCTTTACCAGAAGGACAATTATCAATATTTGATTTATTTAACGTTTAGAGAACAGGAGAAATTTGAAGATGATAAAAGGCAAAGCAAAAATGGAGTTTGGATCAGGGGATATCAGAATGACAGGAGCCTTAAGCAATGGCATTGGAGCATTATGCTGTATTACGCAGGAACCACATAAAATAGGTGAAAAGATTCCTGTCGAAAATGAATGGAATGCAGATCAGGCAGAAGTTATTCTGACATTCTCAAAAACAGATAGCATAGATGCTCTTATCGCAGAATTGCGAGATGTGAAAGCAATGATGGATGGCAGTTATCCGTTTGAAAAGGGGAGAATCAGAGAAGAAGATCTGGATTTTGATGCATTTATGTACAATCCATTAAAGGGAGGCAAATAAAAAAATGAAGATAAACAAGTCACTCATGAAATGCATTAAAAAGTTTCTTAAAGTTATGAAGAAAATGGCAAGATAGGAGGAATAGAATGTTAATTAGGAGTCAGGATAGAGAATTTTTAATCAATTTTAACAATTCAATCTTAATCAATTTCAACAATTCAATCGTAATCAATATCATGGATATTGAAGGGGCCGTGAAGATCGTATGCTCATATTCATGTAAGGATTATACTATTGGACATTATTCATCAAAAGCAAAAGCCATAAAAGTACTGGATATGATTCAGAAAGCCTATTTAAACGGGCGTATTGTTTATCAGATGCCAGAGGATTCGAAGGTGGAAGTATGAAATACAGAAAGAAACCAGTTATAATTGATGCGCTTCAGTGGACTGGTACAAATCATCGAGAAATGTTCGATTTCCTGACGGACTATCAGTGTACAGACCAGTACATGTCGGCAGAAGGTAAGAATTTCTATATTGACCACTGGAAGGTTCCGGGTGGATTGGTTATTAAGACACTTGAGGGCGAACATCTGGCGAATATTGGTGATTATATCATCCGTGGTGTTCACGGTGAATTTTATCCGTGCAAGCCAGATATATTCAGAGAAACTTATGAGGAGGTGGAATCATGAGCCATATCAAAGATAGACTAAAGCGGTACAAGGATAAATATTCAGGCAGTTACAAATACGCTGGGGTGTATGTCAAAGTTATTCAAGATATGATTGAACAGCTTCTGGCTGATCTGGAACAGGACGAGAAAGAAAACGGATGGATTCCAGTCAGTGAGAGATTGCCGGAAGAAGACGGAAGGTATTTGGTGACGTTTAAGTATGGAATAAAAGTTTATATGGTAGGATATGGCTCTTGCAAGAGAACTGTACTAGGATACCCAATTGGACATGGCTGGTATAGTTTGGAAGAAGCGCAATATTATGCAGAGGACAGTATTATTGCCTGGATGCCACTTCCAGAACCATACAAGGAGATTGAAATATGAATAAAGTTATATTAATGGGCCGCCTTACATGTGACCCAGAAGTACGCTACACTTAGGGAGAGAATGCAACGGCTGTTGCCAGATTTACGCTTGCTGTAGATAGAAGAATCAAGCGAGACAACGAAGCATCCGTAGATTATATTAATTGCGTATCGTTTGGAAGATCAGCAGAGTTCGCAGAAAAGTATTTCCATAAAGGTACAAAGATTGTAATTGCTGGAAGGATTCAAACAGGAAGCTATACGAATAAAGATGGACAGAAGGTATATACAACAGATATAGTGATCGAGGAACAGGATTTTGCAGAGAGCAAAGCTGCCAGTCAGCAGAATAATTCAGGAAATGCTCAGAATGCTTCAAACAACCAGCAGGCACAGCAGCCCAAACCACAGACAAGTCCTGATGGCTTTATGAGCGCTGATGATGGTGAAGAATTACCGTTTTATTAAGGAGGAACGAAGATGGCAGGAAAATGCAAATATGCGTATCACACAGACGAATATCATGGATATGGCTGTAGTATAACGGAAGGGGCGTGTATGTTCCTTTATCCTGATAGTAAAAAGTGTGCGGAGGAATACGGAGAAGGACCAGACGTAGAGGAAGTTTACGGCACGGATAACGAGCGAGAGCAGGAAGATAAAGAATAACTTCCTATTAAAATACAACCCAACAAATGTTAGATTTAGGGTACAATTCATAAATATCCGGGATGCCATGATGATCGAGTAACAAGATTACAATTATCTTTCATATAAAAATCCTGACAGATTTTTGCATGGATCATGCAATATCTGTCAGGATTTTATTTTATCTATTCATCGCTGTTATCTGAAAAATCTGCCTCTTCATCGGAACTGTAATCTTCTTCGTCCGAGGTATCATAATCTTCTGAAGTATCGTAATCCGAACCATCCGATTCATCTGAAAAATCAGAGTCTGTATCCGATTCAGATTCATCGGAAGTATCAGTGCTTCCGGATGCGTCATCTGCAGAAACAGTATCAGAACTGCCTGTATCGCCAGAGGATTTGGCTGTAGAATCTGCTGTTGGAATCGCTGCGCTGCGTTCATCAATCTTGGATTTGATTCTGGTGGCTTCATCGCCGGTAGCAGGGGTTGGCTGATAGTTGTTATAACCGTCTGCAGAAGAAATGGAGCAGGGAATGATATTTGTTACATTATCTGCCTGTACACCGTCGGAGGTGATGGTAAAGGTCTGCTGAAAAATCATGGTATCCATATCGCTTGGCGAGCTGTTTCCGCCAAAGCAGAAATTTCCAAGACTGTAAACGATATTTTTGCCCTTGTAAGTTTCAATTCCCTGAAGTACATGTGGATGATGCCCGCATACCAGGTCCGCACCTTCATCAATGGCCAGACGTCCGAGAGTCATCTGATTGGTATCCGGAACGGTTTCGCTCTCATTGCCCCAATGGAAGATTACAATAACAAGCTCTGCTCCGTCTGCTTTGACTTTGGCAATATTATCTTTCAGCTGTTGTTCACGGCCAAGATGGTCTTTCAGTTCATAAATTCCCACAAGTCCGACTTTAACGCCCTTGATGTCCATAACTGCAGTATCATCATAGCCAAAATGGATGATCCCTGCGTTATCCAGAGCAGTCAGTGTGTCCGTGTAACTCTGCTCTCCGTAATCATGACTGTGATTGTTGGCAGTATTTACGGCTTCTATGGAACCACTGGTTAGGATCTGTGCATATTCGGCAGGTGCTTTAAATGCAAATGTTTTATCTTCACGGGTATCCGAATCCGTAAGTGTTCCCTCAAAATTGGCGATGGTCAGATCATCAGCTGAAAAAATACTTTTTACATTCTGGAAAAAGTAATCTTTTCCGTTGCTGTCATAATAGGCGTTCAGACTTGTGTCATAATCAAAGGTTTCGTCTGTACCAAGGGTGCAGTCGCCTACAACACTGATGGTCAGTGAAACAGGATCTTTCTGAGCTGCTTTTGCGGTTTCTTCGGATTTTTTCGCCTGGGCGGCTTCCTGTGCTTTTTGGATGGCAGCAGCTTCGGCGGCTTTTCTGGAAGAAATACAGGAGCGGGCAGAGAAGATAATTACAAGAAGCAAGATCAGAAATCCTCCTCCCGCAAGCATCATTTTCTGACGTCGTACCTGCTGATATCTGGAATTTTTTTTGATGTTTTTTCTGCGGGATGTGGCAGAACTGTGTGTGGACGGACGTTTGTTTACCCGCGAAGTGGTTTGGCGATGGCCGCTTTCTTTCTGACCGGAACGATGTGTATGTGTCTGTCTGGCCTGGAGTGCTTCTTTTCGTGCCAGTTCCGGATCATGTCTGTGCGGCAGCTTTCGATTATCATTTGCCATACTTTTTCTCCTTCATATGTAAAGATACATTTATTATAGGAAGAATTGGAAGTAATGTAAAGAATGAATACCGGACTTTGCAGAAAAAAGAGTTTTTGCTATAATGGACAAGGCAACACAATTGTGGCTTTAAGCTGCTGTAAATAAAAAATACAGGGAGATCAGAAAAAAATGGTATTATATATCGGAAATCATACAAGTTCATCCAAAGGCTATGCAGCCATGGGACGTCAGATGGTAAAAAACGGAGGAAATACGTTCGCATTTTTTACCAGAAATCCAAGAGGCGGTAAGGCGAAAGAGATTGATCCGGCAGATGTGGAAAAGTTTCTGGAACTTGCCAGAGAGCATCATTTCGGTAAGATCGTAGCTCATGCGCCATATACAATGAATGCTTGTGCGGCAAAAGAAAATCTGAGGGATTTTGCCAGAGAGATTATGGCAGATGATCTGAAACGCATGGAGTATACACCGGGGAATTATTATAATTTTCATCCCGGAAGCCATGTAGGGCAGGGAATAGAAGCTGGAATTGCAAAAATTGCAGAAATTCTCAATGATGTTCTTACAGAAGAACAAAGTACCACAGTTCTTCTGGAAACTATGTCCGGCAAGGGATCAGAAGTGGGATCAACGTTTCAGGAACTGAAAGAGATCATTGACCGCGTGGAGAGAAAAGACAAACTGGGGGTCTGCCTGGATACCTGTCACATCTGGGATGGAGGCTATGACATTGTACATGATCTGGATGGAGTACTGACAGAATTTGACCAGGTGATCGGACTTACCAGACTGAAAGCGGTTCATCTTAATGACAGCATGAATGGACTGGGAAGTCATAAAGACCGTCACGCAAAGATCGGCGAAGGAGAAATCGGTCTGGATGCGCTTGTAGAGGTGGTGTGTCATCCGGCACTTAAGGGAGTTCCTTTTATACTGGAGACGCCAAATGATGATGAGGGATGGAAAAGAGAAATTACACTTTTGAGAGAACGATATGCCATGAAAGGAGATTGATTCATGAGAAAGTTTAAATTATTTCTTTTGGCACTGACTGGTGCTGCGATTCTGATGCTGGGTGGCTGTAAGGAGAAGCAGACGTATGATGAAGCTGCTTTTGAGAATGATATGGAGCCGTTGACAGACGATGAATTAAAAGCCATGGATGAGGACAGTGATGATGAAATGACTGCGATGGATGAAGAGGAGATGGAGCAGGCGCAGGATTCTTCAGAGAAAGACAGCACAGAAAGTACAGATCACGCTGCAGAAAACAAAATGGATGAAAAAGGAACGTATACGGACAAAAATGATGTTGCCCAGTATATTTATGAGTATGGCCATGCGCCGTCGAATTTAACTCCCGAGAATTATGAGAATGCAGATAGTATGCTTCCGGTAGAAGAAGGTGTTACTTACCAGCAGTGCAGTCTGGATCCTGAGGGAAAACAGAAATTAATCTATACACAGGATGGAAAGCGTGTATATTATACAGAAGATGATGGAAAATCTTTTGAGGAAATTTATTAGGAAATACAGGTGTACATTTAAGAGTTGACAAAAATGTCCCGGATCATCGTTAAGTGCAATGGTCCGGGACATTTTTTCTATAAAGGTTCTGGAAATCAGTGAACCAGATTTTTCATTTCATCCCCATCCATAAACGCTTTTGCATTTTCCAGGGTTGTTTCAGCAATATTTGTCAGTGCTTCTACTGTGAAAAATCCCTGATGGGAAGTCATTGTAACATTCGGGAAGGACAGAAGACGCTGGATCGTGGAAGTAGGAAGAATGCTGCTTGACATGTCTTCATATACATATGCGGATTCTTCTTCGTAAACATCCAGGCCAACGGCGAAGAATTTGTGATCACGGATACCTGCGATCAGGTCATCTGTTTTGATCAGTCCACCTCTGGAGGTATTTACAAGGATCACACCATCTTTCATTTTTGCAATCGTTTCGGAGTTGATCAGATGCTCTGTTTCCGGAGTCATCGGACAGTGCAGACTGATCAGATCACTGGTGGAAAGGAGTTCGTCCAGTGAAACATACTCCAGAAAGTCAAGATTTTTATTAGGGAAAAGATCATAAGCGATTACCTTCATGCCAAAGCCGCGACAGATTTTTGCCATTGCCTGGCCGATTTTTCCGGTACCGATGATACCGGCAGTTTTCTGATAAAAGTTTACGCCCATGAGACCGTTCAGTGCAAAGTTGTTTTCACGGCATTTGATATATGCTTTATGGGTGTGGCGGTTGGCGGTAAGGGCAAGTGCCATGGCGTGTTCGGCAACTGCTTCCGGAGAATAACCTGGAACACGTGCCACCTGGATTTCGCATCTGGCAGCAGTTTCCAGATCAACGTTGTTGTATCCTGCACAGCGCATCAGGATCAGTTTTACACCCTGGCGGTGAAGTTCTTCGATAACAGGCGCACCAAGATCTGCATTTACAAATGCACAGATGGCGTCGTAGCCGTGGGCAAGAGCTGCGGTTTCTTCATGGATATTTGCTTCAATAAATTTAATCTCAATACCTGGATAGGATGGAAGCAGCTTCTCAAAAAATTCTCTATCGTAGCTCTTGGTGTCATAAAACAAAATTTTCATAATCGTTGCTCCTCTCTGGAAATCTTTTATTTTCCGGACAAATAATACCATAACTGTAGAAATTTGAAAAGTGGGGAAATAGATAAAGTTTATCAAAAAAATGATTTTATTTTGGAATTATAATATCCATAACAGATAAAAAATATACGAAATATAAAAAAATACAAAAAACAGAGAGCATTTTCAGGTACTTCCATCTGATAGAACAGATGCAATGAATTATGCATAAAAATGCTCTCTGTCGGGATATCTGATAATTATTCTGCCAGACTGTAAAGATCGGAATAGAATTCCGGATAGGAGATGTTGACACATTCACCATTTTTGATGGAAAGTGTTCCTTCTGAGAGAAGGCCTGCTACTGCGAAGGACATGGCTACACGGTGATCCAGATGAGAATCGATCTCTGCACCGTGGAGAGGTTTTCCGCCATGGATGATCATGCCGTCTTCCGTTGCCTGGATATCTGCGCCCATTTTCCGGAGATTTTCGGTCATAACCTGAATACGGTCGGATTCTTTGACACGGAGTTCCTGTGCATCCCGGATAACAGTGGTTCCTTCTGCAAAAGCTGCCATAACAGCGATCATCGGAAGTTCATCGATCAGAGTAGGAATGATGGCACCTTCTACTGTGGTTCCGTGAAGAGCAGAGGAGCGGATCAGAAGATCGGCAGTAGGTTCGCCCTCTGTGGTCTCATTGAGAAGAGTGATATCTGCTCCCATAGCTTTGCATACACGGAGGATGCCGTCACGGGTCGGGTTGATCCCCACATTTTTCAGAAGGATCTCGCTGTTGGGAACAAGAAGGCCGGCTGCGATAAAATAAGCAGCGGAAGAGATATCGCCCGGAACCAGGATCTCACGTCCGTAAAGAGAAGGATCTGGCTTGATGGATGCAGTTGTTCCTTCTGATGTTACATCAGCGCCAAAGTAATTCAGCATGATCTCCGTGTGATTTCTGGAGAGAACCGGCTCTGTTACACGGGTAATGCCGTCCGAATACATTCCGGCAAGGAGTACACAGGATTTTACCTGGGCAGACGCTACCGGAGAATTGTAGTGGATGGCATGGAGTTTTTTTCCGGAGATCTTAAGCGGTGCACATCCGTTTCCGCCAAGGCTGATGATATCTGCCCCCATCTGGGAAAGCGGAGTCATGATCCGTTTCATGGGGCGTTTCTGGATGGAAGCATCGCCGGTAAGCTCTGATACAAAATCCTGTCCTGCCAGGATTCCGGAGATGAGGCGGGTGGTAGTACCGCTGTTGCCTACATCAAGAGTCTCTGCTGGAGCGCTGAGACCGTGGAGGCCTTTTCCGTGAACCAGGATCTCGCCTTTGGTATTTTCTATGTTAATGCCCATTTTCCGGAAACAGGAAATGGTGGAGAGGCAGTCGGCACCTTCCAGAAAGTTTGAGATCCTGGTAGTGCCTTCTGCGAGAGAGCCGAACATAACAGCTCTGTGAGAAATGGATTTATCTCCGGGAATAGAAAGAGAACCGGATAATTTTTTTGCTTTTTTGATTTCCATAATAAATACCTCATTTATATATATCAGCGTTCACAGATTTTGTAATTACGTTTGGTAAGAAGCACTTTGGCCTGCTCCAAGGCTGCATCTGTATAAAATTCGATCTTCAGAACGCCATCTTCAAATTCACGGTTGTGGATGATGCCGATATTTTTGATGCTGACCTTTTCTGTTGCAAGAATGGTTGCGATAGTTGCAATGGCACCGGCCTCATCTGCCACATCAATGTAAAGAACATAGGAGCGGGGGATCAGGCTGTTATCTACAATGTCAATGGAATCACGGTAATCCTTGGAACTTGCGAACATGTCAAAAATATTGTCGGCTTCTCTGTTATCAATGGAACAGCGGATCTGGATCAGCATACGGATAAATTCGTCCAGAACTGTGGAAATGTTTTTCTGGTTTTCCAGGCAGATCTGCTCCCACATAACTGGTGAAGAAGAAGCGATACGTGTGATATCACGGAAACCACCGGCTGCGATCATTTTCATATACTGGGCATCGTTGTCCAGAAGGTTTACAAGATTGACAAGAGCGGAAGCCACGATATGAGGGAGGTGGCTGACTCCTGCCGTGATGAAATCATGTTCTTCCGCAGTGAGAACAAGGGGAATCGCACCAAGAGAGGAAACCAGTTCCGTAAAATCGGAAATCCGATCCAGAGCAACTTCTCCTCCGGGAGTAATGATATAGTAAGCATTTTCCAGGAGATGATCACTGGAATTGGAAAAACCGCTGCGCTCGGAGCCTGCCATTGGATGGCCGCCGATAAATTTTCCCTCGAGTCCAAGTTCGGTTACCTTTTCGTGGATGATACTTTTTACACTTCCCACATCGGTGAGAATGCAGTTTTCTCCAAGAGAATCCTTGATCTTTTCCATGTACTCCACATTGAATTCTACAGGGGCACAGAGAAAAAGATAATCGCAGTTGTATAATCGCTCATCTTCAATATCGCAGATCCCGTCGATCACATTTAAACTGACTGCCTCTGCCAGAGCGTCTCTGTCTTTGTCAAAGGCAAGCAGACGATAATCCGGGTGAAATTTTCGTATGGTTCTGGCAATGGAGCCGCCGATCAGCCCAAGGCCGATAAAACCTATGGTTTTCATAGTACTTCAGAGTCCTTTCCGGTTACATTTTACTTTTATTCTTTAATAGTGTAAATCACGACTATATTGTAAAAGAAAGTACGAAAAATGTCAACAAATGTTAGAACGTGTTTGAAAAAGCATTCCCACAATCTGCACGTTCCATTTTGCGGTATATTTTGCCCGAATTCGGTTGTCGTAGCCCGAAACGGGAATATTACCAATGAACAGTAAAAATAATTGGACAGTAATATAAAAAGACTTGAGAAATCAGGGATTTCGGACGTATAATAAGAAAAAATAATGTAGGGTACAGAGGAGAATTTATTATGAAATATCAGTCAGTAATGGATCTGCACACACATACTGTAGCCAGCGGACATGCATACTGTACGCTTCGCGAGATGGCGAAAGCAGCTTCCGATAAGGGGCTTGAGCTTCTGGGAATCACAGAACATGCACCGAAGATGCCCGGAACCTGCCACAAGTTCTATTTTCAGAATATAAAAGTAGTGCCCCGTGAAATGTACGGAATCCAGCTGCTTCTGGGATCAGAGGTAAATATCCTGGATGCTGCAGGAACGGTGGATCTGGCTCAGAAAACCCTGGAAAAGCTGGACGTGGTCATTGCAAGCCTTCATGTGCCATGTATCAAACCGGGCAGCAGACAGGAGAATACAGAAGCCTATCTTAATGTTATGAAAAATCCGTATGTCAATATCATCGGACATCCGGATGACGGAAGATACGATATCGACTATGAGGCGCTTGTACAGGGGGCAAAAGAATATGGTAAAGTTCTGGAGCTTAATAATCACTCCATGGACCCGGACTGTACCCGTGAGAATGCGGTAGAGAACGATACCATTATGCTGAATTACTGCAAAAAATATCAGGTACCTGTGGTTATGGACAGCGATGCCCATTTTGATCTTCTGATCGGAGAATTTGACCTTGCCAGAGCCCTTCTGACAAAACTGGATTTTCCGGAAGATCTGGTACTGAACCGTTCCGTGGATGCCGTGAAAAAATATGTAAACCGTACATTCTGACAGGGGGGACAGAATGTACAGGCTTTTCTCTTAAAAGATATAGAAGATACAGAAAAATAGAAAAAATCCTGAAAGAATACCTGATTTTGCAAAATGCTGAGAAAACATATCCGGATTCTTTCGGGATTTTTCTATGTAAAAATCAGATACTTTCGCCATGTACTACAACGAATTGACGGTATAACTAAAAACTTTCTGAAAAAAAGTTGTCAAAATTGAATAAAATACTTGAAATTTGCAT
>OGDF01000279.1_pt1 | contig 82986 bp, 67 predicted proteins | sample 1570141 | NCBI WGS metagenome assembly OGDF01 (sample SAMEA4370581, study PRJEB24528) | human gut metagenome
CGTAAAATTTATGCTCGAAAATCTGCATATTATCTTAGTGTCAACACTCCCTAGTTAAAAAATCACGGGAAGAATTATTTTTCTTCCCGTGATTTTGTTTATATCGGAGTGCATAATAATAGTAGTGCTGATTTTCAGCCTGCGCCTGCCTCCGAGGCGAATATGCACAGAAAATTACGGAATTGTAAACTAATGTGCTTTCACTTTTTCAACACATTGCCGCCATTTTAAATACACCTAACGGGGTTAGAATTTAACGCAGTTAGCAAAAAGGAGGATAGCAGAATGTTTACACGGGAAGAAACGATAGTAATAATACAGAGAATTTTTGAAAGCCGCCCCACCAAGTTGTTCAAACCGCTTGATGAAACGCGTGCAGGACTTCACTGCGTTTTGCGTATGCTCGACAGGGAAGAAAAGCCCCTTACAGCAGGTCAGATAAGCACGAAAATGGGTGTCAGCTCGGCAAGAGTTGCAGTTTTGCTGCGCAAGATGGCTGAAAAGGGACTCATTGTCCGCGAGGGCAGTCCCGATGACGCAAGAAAGTCGATGATCTCGCTCTCCGATGAGGGCAGAAGTCAGATAGAGAAACTGAATGAAGAACGCATTAATGTTTTTCAGGGTGTTATCAACCGCCTTGGAAAGGAGAAAACCGAGCAGTTTATCCAACTTTCGGGCGAACTGAAGAAAGCTTTTGAAGATGAGATAGCAGAGCGGGAGGCGTCAGGAAAAGGAGGAGACTTATGATAAGAATATTTAAAAATCTGAAAAAGCGCGACTGGATCGGCATTATGATATGCGCCGGACTTGTCGTTGTGCAGGTATGGCTTGACCTTACCATGCCTGACTACACACAGAAGCTTTCAAAGTCGGTCTCGGCAGGAAGTATCGTCATGAACGAAGTGTGGAAAAACGGCGGAATGATGCTTTTGTGCGCACTCGGCAGCATGGTGGCTTCCATATGCTGCGGATTCTTTGCTGCGAGGATTGCGGCGAATTTCGCAAAGACGCTCCGTGAAAAACTTTACGGCCATATCATGGAATTCTCAAACTCCGAGATAAACAAGTTCTCGACCCCGAGCCTTATCACGCGTACCACCAACGACGTGGTTCAGATGCAGATGCTCATTGCAATGGGTATGCAGATAATCATAAAAGCGCCCATAACTGCTGTGTGGGCGATAACGAAAATATCAAGCACAAGCGTTGAGTGGACTACGGCTATTCTCATTTGTGTGGGAATAATGGTTGCCACCATTCTTACTCTTGTATTGTTTGCATATCCGAAATTCAAGCAGATCCAGACGCTGACCGACCGTCTGAATGATACCACTCGTGAGAACATCAGCGGCGTCAGAGTCGTTCGTGCTTTCAATGCCGAGCAATATCAGGAGGGAAAATTTGATGCGGTAAACTCGGCGATTACCAAAAACAACCTCTTTACGAGCCGCATAATGGGCTTTATGTTTCCTGTTATGTCGCTTTCGATGAGCGGACTCACCCTTGCGATTTACTGGGTAGGAGCTTACCTCATAAACGGCGCGGAAGTTATGGAGAGAGCTGAAGTTATCGGCAACATGACTGCATTTACGCAGTATGCACTTCAGGTCGTAGCGGCATTCATGATGTTGATAGCGATTTTCATTATTCTGCCGCGAGCAATGGTTTCGGCAAAGCGTATCAACGAAGTGCTCGATACTCCGTGTGGTATCACCTATCCCGAGACTTCTGACAGTAAGGCTTCCGCCAAAAAAGGCGGAGAGATCGAATTCAGAAACGTTTCGTTCTCATATCAGGATTCGGGTGAACCGTGTCTCAGGAATCTTAATTTCAAAATAGCTTCCGGCGAGACATTTGCCATTATCGGAGCAACAGGTACCGGCAAGACCACGCTTGTCAATCTGATTCCGAGATTCTATGACGTTACGGACGGAGAGATACTCATTAACGGCAGAAACATAAAGAGCTATCCTGAGAAAGAGCTTGAAAAGCTTGTTGCAGTGGCTCCGCAGAAGGCTACGCTTTTCTCGGGAGATATAAAGTCCAACATTACCTATGGCTGCGATGAGGATATTTCGGACAGTGATGAGCGTATCACCCGTGCGCTTGATGTTTCGCGCTCGGATTTCGTTGCAGAGCTTGAACAGGGGATACACGCCCCCGTGGCTCAGGGCGGAACAAACTTCTCAGGCGGTCAGAAACAGAGACTTTCTATCGCGAGAGCTGTTTTCAAGGATTCGGGTATCATGATTTTTGACGATACATTCTCGGCGCTTGACTACAAGACGGATATGCTTGTCCGAAAAAAGCTCCGCGAGCAGCTTTCCGAAACGACCGTTATCATAGTTGCTCAGCGAATCGGTACGATACGAAATGCCGATAAGATACTTGTGCTCCATGACGGAGTTGCAGCAGGTCTCGGAACTCACGATGAACTGCTCAAAAACTGCCCGATATACAAGGAAATCGCACTTTCTCAGTTATCTGAGGAAGAACTTGGCGGAAAGGAGAGTGAATGATATGCCGCCCATGCACGGAAGAATGATGGCTGCGGGTCAGCACCCCGAAAAAGCTGACCTCGGAGCGATAAAGAAAATACTCATCTACTGCAAAAGGTATCTCCCTGCGCTTATTGCTGCCATTATATTTGCGATCGGAGGCTCGGTCGCAACGATAATCGGCCCTGAAAAAATAAGCGACCTCATGAACGAGATAACTAAGGGGATCATGACAGGGATAGATATGGACGCTTTTGAGAAGATATGCTTCACGCTCGTTGCAATTTATGTGACGGGAGCAATTCTCAGCTACGCACAGCAGTTCATTACCGCGACTGTAACCCAGAATACTGCGCGTCGGCTTCGTCGGGATATCGACACAAAGATAAACCGCCTGCCGTTGAGATACTTCGACACCACGACAAAGGGCGACCTGCTTTCGCGTGTTACCAACGATGTTGATACCATAAGCCAGACGCTTTCAAGCAGCAGCGCAAACCTTATAAGTTCGCTTGCACTTTTCTTTGGCGTTATCTATAAGATGTTCAGGACGAATGCAGTTCTTGCAACTGTGACCATAGTTTCATCACTTGTCGGTTTTGTGTTTATGGGACTCATTCTGAAAAAGTCTCAGGTATACTTCAACCGCAAGCAGTCTGACCTTGGTGCTATGAACGGTCATATCGAGGAAATATACACCAATCACAACATTGTCCGTGCTTTCGGAGCAAAGAACTCAGAGCACGAAAAGTTCGGAAAGATCAACGGCCGTCTCTATGATTCCAACTGGAAGTCGCAGTTCCTTTCGGGCATGATGATGCCTATGATGAACTTTGTCGGTAACCTCGCATACGCGCTTATTTTCATTGTAGGCGTTGCGTTTATCGTAAACGGAAATACTGCTGTAACTCTCGGCACTATCATGTCATTCGTCATTTATGCAAAGCTCTTTTCACAGCCGCTTTCGACCTTTGCGCAGTCAATGACCTCTATCCAGCAGGCATCTGCGGCCTCCAAGCGTGTTTTCGACCTGCTTGAGGCTCAGGAGCAGGAGGACGAGAGCAAAAAAACCGCTGAGATCAAAAACGTCAGAGGAGAGGTAGAGTTCAGAAACGTAAAGTTCGGCTATCTTCCCGACAAGACCATTATTCACGATTTCTCGGTAAAGCTTGGTGCGGGAAAGAAGATCGCGATAGTTGGCCCTACAGGTGCAGGCAAGACCACTATGGTAAATCTGCTCATGCGCTTCTACGATACCGACAGCGGCGACATTCTCGTTGACGGAGTTCCCGTAAGAGACATGAAACGCGAGAATGTCCACGAGCTTTTTGATATGATATTGCAGGATACATGGCTGTTTGACGGTACGATACGCGAAAACCTTGTTTATAATAAGAAGGGCGTAACAGATGAGGAACTGGACAAAGCCTGCGCGGCTGTTGGTCTGAGCCACTTTATTGCGACACTTCCGCAGGGATATGATACGCGCCTTAGTGACGCGCTCAATCTATCTGAGGGACAGAAGCAGCAGCTCACCATTGCCCGTGCGATGATAAAGGATTCACCGATGCTTATTCTCGACGAGGCAACTTCCTCGGTAGACACCCGAACGGAACTTGTTATTCAGCAGGCTATGGATAAGCTTTCAGAGGGAAGAACCTCTTTCGTTATCGCTCACAGACTTTCCACAATACGAAATGCCGACCTTATCCTCGTAATGAAGGACGGCGATATTGTTGAGCAGGGCAGTCACGAGGAGCTCCTCGCGAAAAACGGCTTCTATGCCGAGCTTTACAACAGTCAGTTTGATGAAACAGCATAAAAAAGAGCCGTCTCATAATGAGGCGGCTTTTTTGTCGCAAGGCATATTTTTTCATAAGGGAACGCCCTCACTTGCAGGGCGTTCCCTCTTAAAAAACAGTCCACCGGACTGTTTTTTAATTCACCCTTTGCGGAGCGCTTGAAGGCAGTTTGCGGGGCGTTGCCCCACACCCCACCAAAGGCTCTGCCTTTGGAATCCGCTAAAGGGTTATCAACCCTTTAGGATCACGATATATTGCAATGATAAATTGTGTGAGGAACAATTTTACAATAGCACAATAGATCAGTAAGCAAGTATTATATGTCATTGAACTCAATGGTCAATTGAGCTATAATGAATACAACACAAGGGGATAAAGAGTGCAGAACGGCTGCACGGAATTTCTTATCATTAATATTTATTAAAACATTATTGGAGGACTACTTATGAAGAACTCATTGATGAAAAAGAGAGTTGCTTCTGTTGCGGCAGCGGCTGTAATGAGCTTGACTACGGCAGCAGGAACTCTTGGCGGTAATTATGCTGCTGTTTCGGGTACTGATATATTCACAGCATTTGCGGCTGACAGCAGCGTTAAGATCATTCAGGCTGGCGGATTCGGCGAGGGTGTTTATGTAACATGGAGCGCTGTCAGCGGAGCTTCCGGCTATAACGTTTATGTAGACAATACAAAGATCGACTCAATGCTTATCAGACAGTACAGCGGCTATATGAGAGCTGACGCTCTTGGTCTCAAGGCAGGCAGCCATTCGATAAAGGTCGTTCCCGTGATAAACGGCAGCGAGGATAATTCCAAGGCGGCATCCTCATCAGCCGAAGCCTATGCTCACGACAGAAGCGGTTTCGGATTTGTAAACGGAACTTCCTCGGGAGCTTACAATGAGGACGGTACGCTTAAATCCAATGCAACTGTTATTTATGTTACAGAGGCAACCAAGGATACGGTAAGCGTTTCACTTCCTGACAAGAAGGGAACAGTTACCACTATCACAGGAGTTCAGAATATTATAACGAATCTCAAGGATAATTCAAAGGTCGGCCCTGTATGTATCAGGTTCATCGGAAACATCACAGACCCCGCTGATATGCCCAAGGGCGATCTCATGGTTGACGGAGTTGTCTGCGGACTTACGATTGAGGGCGTGGGCAACGACACAACGTTCAACGGATTTGGTCTTGTAATGAAGAACAGTTCTAATGTTGAGGTACGCAACCTCGGCTTCATGAACTGCAACAGCTCAGAGGGCGACGACTGCGGACTCCAGCAGAAAAACGACCATATCTGGGTCCATAACTGCGACTTCTTCTACGGCGATGCAGGTTCGGACGCAGATCAGGTAAAGGGTGACGGTGCGCTCGATACAAAGACTTCTACCTATGTTACACATTCATACAACCATTTCTGGGATAACGGAAAGTGCAATCTTCAGGGCATGAAGAGCGAGAGCACAGAGAATTACATTACATACCACCACAACTGGTACGATCACTCTGATTCGCGTCATCCAAGGATCAGAACCTGTTCGGTACACATTTACAACAACTATTATGACGGCAACGCAAAGTACGGTGTCGGCGTAACAATGGGAGCGTCTGCTTTCGTTGAGAATAACTATTTCAGAAACTGCAACTATCCCATGCTTATCTCCAAGCAGGGAAGTGATGATCTCTCGGGCGGCACATTCTCAGGTGAGAACGGCGGTGTTATCAAGGCTTGCGGCAACTACATTACAGGCGCGAAAGCCTACACAACGTATCAGCAGGATCCCACTGATTTTGACGCTTACGAAGTATCAAACGCTAAGGAAACAGTTCCCTCGTCAGTAAAGGCAAAGCAGGGCGGGACTACATACAACAATTTCGATACTTCCTCGGTAATGTACAGCTATACGGCTGATTCTCCCGAGGAGGCAAAGGAAAAGGTAATGGCTCTTGCAGGCCGTGTTGACGGCGGCGACTTAAAGTGGACTTTCGATAACAGCGTTGACGACTCCTCTTATGCAGTAAATGAAGCGCTAAAGGCAGCAATTGTAGCTTATAAGGATTCTATCGTTGCAATAGGCAGCGGATTTACAGATAATAATGATCCTGTTGTCACCACAGTAACGACTTCCGTAAAATCGACCACCACCACGGTCACGGCAACTCAGCCTCAGCAGACTACAACTACGACCACGTCAACAGTTCCTGTTGTCGGCTCGGACGTTATTTATGTTTCTCCCAACGGAGGCGGAGACGGCAAGTCAATGAACTCGCCGACAGACGTTCTTACAGCAATAAAGAGTGTCCCCGCAGGAGGTACTATCTACCTCCTCGATGGAACATATAAATTCAGCGAAACTATCCTGATCAAGGAGAACAACTCAGGCACAGCCGGAAAGTACAAGACGATCTCCGCATACCCCGGTGCAAAGGTAAAGTTTGACTTCTCAGGTCAGGCAGTTGCAGGAGCAAACAGAGGATTCGTCCTTGACGGTGCATACTGGCACTTCTACGGATTTGAAATCGCAAATGCAGGCGATAACGGAATGCTCCTTTCGGGTGATAACAACATCATCGAGATGATGATATTCAACGGAAATCAGGATACCGGTCTTCAGCTCTCACGCTATAACACCTCTTATGCGTCTGTTGCGGAGTGGCCTACAAACAACCTTATCAAAAACTGCACATCCAAGAATAACTGCGATGACGCAACTATGGAAAATGCAGACGGGTTTGCTGCAAAGCTCACCTGCGGCGAGGGAAATGTATTTGACGGCTGTATGTCCTACAACAACTCCGATGACGGCTGGGATCTCTATGCCAAGACCGAAACAGGCCCGACAGGTGTTGTAACTATCAAAAATTCTATCGCGTTCCGCAACGGCTTTACAGAGGACGGCAGAGGTTACGGTGAATGCGACGGAAACGGCTTCAAGCTCGGCGGCGGCGGAGTCGGTACGCGCCATATTGTTGAGAACTGTCTCGCTTTCGAGAACCTCAACTGCGGCTTTACTGACAACAACAACCCCGAATTCGGCGAGATGAAGAACTGTACCGCTTACAATAACGGTATCGGCGGCAACGGCAAGTCAAACTATATGGTTTACAGATGCAGCACTTCCGCGTCATTTGACGGAATGATCTCATACATCAATACCGCAAAGGTTTCCAAGACAAATGCTCCCGGTATCAAGGTAAGCAATGATAAATTTGTCGGAAACATGACAAATTCCATTTACTACAACGGCAAGTACTATTATGCAAAGAACAGCACGGTAATGACCAACGGTGCAAAGCTTGGCGATATTGTAACTCCTGCTGATTCAGATTTCATAACACTCAGCGTTCCGGCTATGGGCACAGATTTCCACACAGTATGGAGAAATGCTGACGGTTCGCTGGATCCCGCAGGTTTCGCGGAGACTCCCGAAAACGGCACATACGCAAAGCTTGGCTATCATATGTCTGACGGTTCTTCACAGCCTGTTGTTACAACAGTAAGCACGCAACCTGTACAGACAACTACTACCACCACTACAACGGGCGGTCAGGTAACTCCCATTGAAGGAGATCAGGTTCACAACTTCACGCTGAACGGAGTTTCAAGCAGCTTCTATACTATCAGCGGAAGCCTCTCTACATCGAAGGGTACTGTAAATTACAACGGCATTACGCTTACACAGTGTCTCAAGCTCGAAACAGCCACAACCGTTGGATTTACAGCCCCTTCCGCAGGTAAACTCACGCTTGTATTTGCAGAGTCCGATGCAACTATCAAGGTTGACGGAACAAAGTACACTTCAAGCGGCGACGGAATCATAACAGTTGACGTTTCGGCTGGCGCTCACACGGTGTCAAAGGCTGATGCAGCAAACCTTTTCTACATGGTTTATGCTCCTGAGACTTCACAGACAACAGCTTCCGCAACCACCACGACAACTACTACAAGCACCGAAAGCAACTATCTTGCAGGCGATGCAAACGTTGATGGCAAGGTTGACATTTCAGACGCAGTCATGATCCTTCAGGTCATTGCAAACAGTGACAAATACGGTGTAAACGGCAGCAGCGATACCCATATTACAGAACAGGGCGTTCTGAACGGTGATGTTTACAAGAAAGGTTCAGGTCTGACAACACAGGACGCGCTTTCGATTCAGAAGTACGTTGCTCAGCTCATAACAGCACTCCCGGAATCCTAAGAAAATTCCGGTTCCCCTAAATATAATGATATAATGGAAAAAGAAGCTCGTGAGGGCTTCTTTTTCCATAGTGTACAGTGGGAACTTTCAATTTTTGATAGACTGACTATTGACATATGCGCAACAGCGTGGTATAATAAAGTTAATTAAATTTTAAGGAGTTTAATAATTTTATTATTTAAGGAGGTACGTTAAATGCTAAACTCAAAACGTATGCAAAAGGCTTTGCTTCTTGCTCTTGTTATGCTGACCGCATGGCTGCTCCCCCTCTTCGGGCTTGCCGGCGATCCGCTTGAAGTGCAGGCAGCTTCGGTGGATTATCCCGTTCAGCTAATGAACATTGCGACCAAGGATAATTCAAAAGTCCTGACCGAGAACGGAACCAAGGACGGCTCTACCCTCTCAGTTAAGGCTCTCGGCAGTACTCTCGCGCCTTCATGGCGCTTCGACCGTGTCGGTTCGGACGGAAACGGAACATTTTTCAAGATCTGCAATGCAGAGTCGGGACGTGTTCTCACTCCACAGAATTACAATGTTGCGGCAGGGGCAAATGTTATCGTCTACGGCAGCGAGTCTGCCAAGTCGCAGCATTGGTACGCTGTTCCCGTAAGTAAAGACCGTCTTGGAAACGATCTCTGCTACAAGATAGTCAACTACTCTGACACTTCGCTTGCTCTCACACAGGGAACTTCCGGCATGACTCTTGCAAGCTACACGGGTGCGGATAATCAGCTTTGGCTTTTAAATCCCGACGGATTGCAGGGATTTGCAGGCTACTGCAAAAATGACAACCTTGGCAGCGTTAAGGCGGCGGACATCGGCGGACTTTTCGGCGAGACAGTAGAGGTATCAACCTTTGATGAGCTGAAAAAATACGCAACTTCCGATACGCCCTACACGATCGTTGTAAAGAGCAACATAAGCGTCAGCACCCTTACGAAGGATTCCTCGGGCAGATATTACTGCCCTGACGGACGTATCTATGTTCACAGTAACAAGACCATTATAGGAAGCTACGGCGCGCACACGCTTTACAATGTTCAGTTCTGCACATCTTCAAACAACGGAACAGGCAATAATATCATAATCAAGAACTTTGAACTTCAGCATGATAGTAATTCCAACGGAAACGACTCTATCGTGGTTTATTTCGGTTCAGGCGAGAATCTTTGGGTAGATCACTGTACATTTGTGGGACATTCGGACTACAATACGGCTTCAACGGGACTTCCCGATTGGGATAAGTTCCTTGCTTGCTGTTATGATGCGGATTACTGCACGGTTTCGGACAGCTCATTCGGACTTCACGAGTACGGCGTTATCCTCGGTTATCCCGATGACAGCGAGAGCAACTACAGCAAGTACGACGGTTATCCGAATATGTCGCTTATCTCAAACAAGTTCAAGCAAACTCTTACAAGAGGTCCGGGACTCATGAGGTGGGGATATTACCACTCGCTCAATAACTTTGTTGATACGTTCAGCATGGCTTTCACCGTTCAGAGCGACTGCAAGATATTCTCTGAGAACTCATACTTCACAGGCGGCGGAAATGTCTGCTGTGACTGGGGACAGTCCGCGTATAAGGGCTATTTTACCGATTCGGGTTCGATTTTCAACAAAGCTAACAGAACAGGCGTAGGTCAGGGCAGCGGGAATAATCTCTCTTACGCAGGCGAATGCATATGGAGACCAAACACTAACTACGACTACATTTCGCTTACCGCAGAGAATGCCAAGAATTACTGTGCAGGCTACAGCGGCGTTCAGAATAGTGCGGGCAACTGGATGTATCTGCGCTACGGCAGCAAGGGCGTTCCGAGTGCAGGCTATAACGAAGCTCCGAGCGGAGTTATCGCTGAAAATTTCGCGGACGGCACAGCGTTCATGATAAAAAATGTGAACAGCTCACTTTTCCTTGAAGTTGCTGACGGAAAGGCTGCAAACGGCGCGAATATACAGCAGTGGGCAGGTTCAGGCAGCGGCGCGAACGGCGAGGGCGAGTGGAATGTATGGAGACTTTACTCCGCAGGAGACGGTTACTATTATGTCTACTCAGCGCTCGGAGACGGCAAGACGTTCGTTCTTGACGTTGCTGGCAAAAAGGCGGATAACGGCACAAATCTCGACCTCTACCAGTATAACGGCGGCGACAATCAGAAGTTCAAGTTCGTAAAGAACGCTGACGGCTCATACAAGATCTACACCAAGATTTCCAATGACGTTTCCGTTGTTGAAGTTTCCGCAGGCAGTCTTGAACACGGCGGAAATGTTCAGCAATGGGAAATGAACGGCTATAATTGTCAGGACTGGAGCCTCGTTCCGGCAGTTCTTCCGATAAGCGGAAAGCTTGTTAAGGGACTCGGCGTGAAGGATACCGACAATGCTGCCGACTGGAATATTGCCTACGACGCTGCACTGGGCGGAAAGGTTTTCGGTGACCGCGATTTCACTATCACATCACTTCCCGATAAGCTCGCCGGCGCAGAGCAGATCCTCACAGCCTGCGATTCAAAGGCATTTTCGGGCGACCTCGGCAAGTTTACGGCAGGTGCGGATATTGTGGTCTACATCGCGCTCGATACGCGAGTTGCAAACATTCCGGCATGGATGTCGGACTACACCGATACTGGATCGACAGTCGGCATATCAAATGACGTTGTATTCAAGGTTTACTCAAAGAACTTCTCTGCCGGAGAGTCCGTAACGCTCGGAACAAACGGTCAGAGCGGCAATACGGTAAACTACACGGTTTTTGTCAAGGAGGCTGAAAAGGAGCAGGTCGTTGACGTTAACGGTGACGGCGAATTCAATATCGCCGACCTCGTGGCTCTGAACAATTTCGTCCTCGGCAAAAAGGACAGCGGTATCGTAAACTGGGAGGCAGGCGACCTCAATTCGGACGGCAGACTGAATTCGATCGACCTTGTTCTCATGAGAAAGCTTATAACCGAAAAAACAGCATGATCTCAAGCCCCTGACCGTTCTGGTCGGGGGCTTTGCCGTTTTTAAAAGCTTGTCCGCGCCGTTGACAAATAAGGGCGAATGAGGTATAATTAATAGTTGTATAGATTTAAGGGAACACCGCTGAGGAGGACTAAAAAGTGGATAAGGAAATTTATGAAAAATATGAGATAATAGATGCCCATGCGCACATTTTCCCTGAAAAAATAGCGGAAAATGCCACAGTCAACATCGGACGTTTCTACGACCTGCCAATGGAAAGCTGCGGCTTCAGCAAAAAGCTGATAGAAAGCGGCAGCAAGATCGGCGTATCGAGATACCTTGTGTGCTCGACGGCAACGACTCCGCACCAGATAAATTCGATAAACAAGTTTATCGGCAGAGAGTGCAAGGCGAATCCTTGCTTTTTCGGCTTGGGAACGACTCACCCGAACTCCGAGAACATTGAGGCAGACATTGAGCAGATAAAGTCTCTCGGTCTGCACGGCGTGAAGCTCCACCCCGATTTTCAGGAGTTTGATGCGGATTCTCCCGAGGCTTTCAAAATATACGAACTGATAGAGAATGACCTGCCGCTTCTTATCCATTGCGGAGACCCGAGATACAACTACTCTGCGCCCAAGCGGATCGCCAATATACATAAGAATTTCCCGAAACTCCGGCTTATTGCCGCTCATCTTGGCGGATATCAGCGCTGGGACGAGGCAGAGGAGTGCCTTGAGGGCAGTGAATATGTGAAGTTCGATGTCAGCAGCTCAATGGCTTTCATGACTCCCGAGCGAGCAGCGCATCTTGTCAGAAAGTACGGCGTTGAGAACTGCTTCTTTGGTTCGGATTTCCCGATGTGGAGCCATGAGGAGGAACTCGAACGTTTTCTCGCATTGGGCTTTACCGAGGCAGAAAACAGACGCATACTTTCCGATAATTTCAAGGAGTTCATGGGAATAGAATGATCCCTGTACTGTCTGAGAATACACGCTTCAGGAGGAATTTATGAAGCTTAACAAAATTATTTCCGCATTTTCGGCTATTTTGATCGCGGCAGGAAGTCTTTCGCTGAGCCGAAGCCTTACCTACGCCGAATCTGACAATTATACTTTAACTTCTTCGGTGTATGCAGACGAAACTGAAAGCAATCCGATAACCACGACGACTGCTGCAACTACAACTACCTCGGCAGCAGGCACTTCCACGACAACAACGGCTAAGTCAACGACTTCGACGAAAGCGTCTGCTACTACTACGACCACTTCCGCTGCAACAACATCGAAGTCAACTATTTTAACAACAACTTCTGCCGCAAGTACGACCTCAACGACTGCCGTCACTACTAAAATGCCCGTTTATCCCCAGTCGGTATTTGTGCTTTCCAAAACTGAAATAGCTGAGGTGAAGGCGCAGAAGGACGGAACTGTCAAGGTCACTGTTTCGGTAATGGGAGCTGAGGGTCATTACTGCAATACCGGAATATACCTTTATTATGACGAGCGTCTGACCATAGACAAGACCAAACAGCCTGTTCCGGGCGAGGCGATAAGCAAGCTTTCACACGCCTATGCTTACGGAGATACCGATGATTTTGTTTTTCTCACCACGGCAGGAGTTGACGATTACGGCAAGGACGGCGTGATGTGGACGATATATTTCAAGCTGCCCGAAGATGTAAAGCAAGGTGATGAGTACCACTTCCGTATCGGCGACTCAAAATACGGAAAACTGCCGCCGACCTTTATCGACTATGATGAGTCTGAGAACGGCAGGAAAATGCAGGAAAACATCTTTTCGGCAGAGATCCCCGACGGCAGGATAGTGATAGTTGAGAATCCGAGCATTGAGATACCCGAGGATTACACGCTCGGCGATGTGAACGGGGACGGGCTTATCAACAGCGTTGATGCCTCGGCTGTACTTACGGAGTATGCTTATTCCATGACCGAAAGCGGCGGAAAGTTTAATGAACTTCAAAAGAAGGCGGGAGATGTCAATAAGGACGATATCCTGAACAGCGTTGACGCCTCACTTATTCTTGAGTATTACGCGTATGTGAGCGCTGACGGAAAGCTCACATTTGAAGAATATCTGGCATAATAAAAACGTCAGTCACGAAAAGTGGCTGACGTTTTTTAGGGAGTGTTGACACTAAGATAATATGCAGATTTTCGAGCATAAATTTTACGTAGACAAGGCAAAAAGTCGCAGGCAGGCTGTCGCCTGTCAAGACTTTTTAACGCAGGATGCGTGAAATTTTGCCGAAAAGATGCGTTGTTAGGCTTAGTGTCAACACGACCTAGTTTATGTACCTTTCATCGGAGTTTTGCAGCAGCTCGCGCAATGCACGGCGGCAGCTCCGCTCTTTAGCAGGATTTCGGTTATTTCCGACATTGTAGCTCCCGTTGTGCATACATCGTCGATAAGAAGGACCTGCTTTCCGCGAATATTCTGCGGAAGTGTTACTTCAAAGGCATTTTTGAGGTTGACCGCCCTCTCATCACGAGTAAGTTCCTTTTGACGAGCGGTTAAGCGCTGCTTTTCGACCGCCTTTTCAGCGAGCGGGATATCAAGCTCGTTTGATATGACCCTTGCGATAAGTGCGGACTGGTTGTAGCCGCGTCTGCGCTTGTCTGAGCGGTACATCGGCACGGGGACGATCACGTCCGCTTTTTTGGCGATCCCGTTTTCTCTGAGCACGTCTGCAAGCGCACTTCCGAGAGCATAGTCTGCATTTCCGCAAACACCGCGCTTCAGCAGAATAACCGCCGGCGAAACTTTTACGTTGTATTCAAAAGCAGCTGAAAAGCTTTCAGCGCCCTTGATATTGAATGAACCGCCGAATGGTGTGAGACTGTTCGCACATTCTGAGCAAAAACGCTCGCTTTTTCCGATAACCTCACCACATACAGGACAGCGTGTCGGGTAAAGCAGGTGGACTACTGAACTAAATAAACCTCCCCTCATTCGCCGTCACCTATAAGAGGAGTGTCCGCAGCGGCGATAGCTTCGATCGAGCTGAGCTTGCGGTTGATCTGTCTCGTGCGTACTCCCACGAGTTTTTCAAGATCGTCATCAACTTTTTTGATGTGCTTTTGTGTTTCCTCCAGAACCTTTGCAAAAGTCTGGAATTCGGTCTTGACTGAGCCGAGTATCTCCCATACCTGACTGCTTTTCTTCTGAATAGCGAGGGTCTGAAAGCCCATTTGCAGCGAATTGAGCATAGCAGCCATAGTTGACGGGCCTGTGACTGTGACGTTGTAGTCACGGCGGAGAGTTTCAAGGAGTCCGCTGTTTACGACCTCGGCGTAAAGTCCCTCAAACGGCAGGAACATAATGCCGAAATTTGTGGTATACGGGGGAGAAACGTACTTGTCGCGGATATCCTTTGCGCATTTTTTTATGACAGCGGCAAGCTGTTTCTTGGCATCTGCCACAGCCTCGGGACTGCCTGAATCATAAGCGTCCTGCAAGGCGGCAAAGGTATCGCCGGGGAACTTTGAGTCGATAGGGAGATATACAAAGCTGCCGTCTCCGTTTCCGGGGAGCTTTACCGCGAATTCAACATGATTGCTGCTGCGCGGAACAGTTGCAACTTCGCGATCGTACTGCTCGGGCGAGAGGATCTCCTCAAGGATAGCGCCAAGCTGTATTTCGCCGATAATACCGCGGTTTTTGACGTTGGAAAGAACCTTTTTTAGGTCGCCGACTCCCGAGGCGATAGTCTGCATCTCACCAAGCCCCTTGTAGACCTGTTCAAGCCGCTCGCTGACAAGCTTGAACGACTCGTTCATTTTGGATTCAAGCTTTTCGTTGACGGTTGTCTGGATCGCGTCGAGCTTTTTGCTGTTTTCGTCCTGAATCGAAGTGAGGTGCTTGGTCATGGTCGAGCGTATTGCTTCAAGTTTCAGTTCATTGTTGGCTTCAAGAGTCTTGAAGCGGTTTTCGAGGACTTTTAGCTGCTCGTTGACTGCGGCTGAGGAGGCAGCCTGTTTCTGCGACAAAAACTTGTCCATATCAGAAAGCTTTGCGTTTATCTGCGTGCTCATGTCGTCGATTCGTCTGGACTGAGCGTCACCCGAGTTTTTCTGCGCCATATTGAGCATATTGCCAAGACTGTTTACGCTCGACTGGATATTTGCAGAGACTTCCTCGCGCAGAGCACGGTTTGAAGCCGCATTATCGTTTTTTATCATGTCCGCAATAGCGCGGTAATCCGTGTTTTTGCGCGAACCCCTGCTTATAAGGGATATCATGAACACCAGCAGAGCTATGATGACAATACTGAGAAAAATAAGAATTATTTCCATTTTCGTCACCTCAGAAGTACATGAATAACTGGCATTTGAGCATACCGTTGTAGAGTTTCCTGCGCTTTCTGGCATTCGCACCGAAGAACGACTCAAACTGCTCGTGCGGTGAGATTATGTACGAGCTTTTTCCGCCGCCGCGACCCAGAACTTTGCCCATTTTGCGGTAAATGTCCTCAGCTTCACGCAGTTCGAGCATTCTCTCGCCGTAAGGGGGATTGCATATCACGATCGAGTTTTCGGGCTGAACGAACTTTGTGATGTCTGCCTGTTCTACCTTCAGGCGGGACTTGATCCCTGCCTTGTGAGCGTTGTCAAGCGTGAGCGCAACTGCGCTGTCGTCTATGTCAAAGCCGATCCCTTGAAATTTCGCGGTTCTGTCAACGTTGTCGATAGCTCTTGCTCTTTCTTCGCGCCAAAGCTCGCTGTTAAGAGAGCTCCACTTTTCGGCAGCAAAGCGCCTGTTGATACCGGGGGCTATCCTGAGCGCTTTGAGCGCCGATTCTATTAGGATAGTTCCGCTTCCGCAGAACGGGTCGCAAACAATGGAGTCAGGGCGAACACGCGCAAGGTCTATCATTCCGGCGGCAAGAGTCTCCTTTATAGGAGCAGTGTTGGAGTTGCGCCTGTAACCGCGCTTGTGCAGGCCGATTCCGCTGGTATCGAGGTAGATCGAAACAACGTCTTTGAGAATGGTGAACTTGATCTGTACGGCAGCGCCTGTTTCCTCAAACCAGCTTATGCCGTATTTGGACTTGAGACGTTCAACTGCCGCTTTCTTGATTATCGACTGGCAGTCGGGAACACTGTGAAGCGTTGAATTGAGCGAGCTTCCCTTGACAGGAAAAGCGTCCTTTTCGCCGATATACCGTTCAAGTTCGATTTTTTTCACACCTTGGAACAATTCCTCGAATGTGACCGCCTTGAATTCGGCAAGCTCAATGAGCACTCTCTCCGCCACAGACAGGCAGATATTCGCACGGGCGATGATATTCTCATCGCCCATGAAACTTATTTTTCCGTCACTGACGCGCAGATCCGTGCCGCCGATTTTCATTATTTCGTATTTGAGTACGCTTTCCAGACCAAAATGGCATGGACAGCACAGTCTGATTCTGTTATCCATTATTGAACTCCTTCTGCGGGAGCAGCGGGTGTTTCAGCGCTCGGGGTTTCCGGAACAGCAGGCGTTTCTCCGCCTGCGTTTCCTGCATTGCCCGTATCTGTGCTGTTTCCGCCGCCTGTATTTTCTTCACCGCCGGCAGCAGTCGTGGTCTCGCCGCCCGTGTTTTCGTTGTTTTCTGATGTGCTGCTCTCAGCGTCTGAATCTCCGTCATCATCGCTTGACCAGCCTCCGTGACCGCCGTTGCAGACAGGTGCGTTTGTGGACTTCCAGTATCCCGTTATACCCTTGGGACAGTACTGACCTGCGATATTTCCCGAAACTGTGCACATAGGCGCTTCAATTACCGACTTTACAGGTTCAAAGTCCTTCGGCGTGTCGGAGAACTGGGTATCTGCATATTCACCGATAGCGTTGTGCCAAACCTTAGCCGAGATGGAGGAGGGGAGGTTGAGCGCGTCGTTATTGTACTTGTATCCGATAGTGATACCGCTTACAAAGTCGCGCGTCATTCCGACAAAGGTCTCATCATACCAGTTATCGGTCGTACCGGTCTTACCGCAGAGAACCTTATTGTTGAGCTTTGCCGCAGTACCTGTACCGTTTTCGACAACGTTCTTGAGGAGTCGGTTCATTACCCATGCGGTTTCGTCGGAAACAGCTTCACGAGGATTTCCGTCATTTTCGTAGATGATATTCTGAGCTCCGTCCTCGATCTTGGTGATGATGTGAGCCTCATTGTAAATACCCTCGTTTCCGTAAGGAATGTAAGCGTTTACGAGGTTTTCGAGCGTGATACCGTAGGTAAGAGCACCGAGTGAAAGCGGAGCGAGAGCCTTATCGGCGGGATCAAGCTGCATACCGAGTTTTTCTGTACAGAAGTCGTAGACTGCCTCCGGGGTGAGCGTCTGACAGAGCTGTGCAGGGAGAGTATTGTACGACTTCTGGAGGAAGTAGTAAACGTTGTATGTTCCGTGAGTGAGCGTCTTGCCGTAGTTGTAAGGCCATGGCTCGCCGCTTTCGGTTGTCATTATCGGATCATCGCGGAACTGCGAGCCCCAGTGTATGAGGTCGGTTTCGAGTGCAAGACCGTAAGTGGAGATCGGCTTCATGGTAGAACCGATCTGCCTCGGGTCGCGCACCGCGTAGTTTGTGATGAGTGACTCCTTCTTTTCACCCCAGTCGCCTGCGAGTGCGAGAACCTCGCCGTCGTAATTCATCGCGATAAAGGCAATATGCGGCAGATACTCCTCGGATTCGCCGTCACCGTCAAGGTCAGCCCATCTGCGGAGCGAGTCGGCAGAGTAGAGATTGTTAAGGTCAAGGAACTTCTCCTCAACGTATTTCTGCATTTTGTCGTCAATGCAGGAATATATCTGATAGCCGCCCTTGTTGATACGCCTGATAGCCTCCTGCTGGTCGATGTTGTACTGCTTCATAAGGAAGTCAGCCGCCTCGTAGTACATTGCGTCAACTACCCATGAAGAAGCCGACTGTTCCTGTTCAAGCTCCTCGGCAGAAGCCTCGGGGTGAGTTGCAAGATACTCCGGCGAGTCGGTGTAGATAAGCTTGGTGTTGAGGTACTGCTGGTACTCGTCATAGGTTATCGCGCCGTTGGTGTACATCTTGTAAAGGACATATTCCTGACGGATCCGGTTATTTGCTCGACCGTCAAGTATTATCTTTCCCTCATCATTGGTCACAACATTGGAAGCCCCCGGTCCGTAATAGTTCGGGCTTTGGGGAATAGCCGCGAGAACGGCTGCCTCGGGCACGGTAAGGTCATCGACATTTTTACCGAAGTAACGGATAGAAGCAAGCTGGATACCGTTTACAGGGCCGCCGAAACCGATATAGTTGAGATATTCTTCAAGGATCTCGTCCTTGCTGTAGGTCTTTTCAAGCTGCATGGCGCTGAAAATTTCCCTTATCTTACGCTGAGGCGAGTGATCCTGATCTCCCGTGAGGTTTTTGATAAGCTGCTGAGTGATCGTAGAACCGCCCTGCTCGGTATCGTAGAAGTGCAGGAACATATTGAGAAACGCCGCGAATGTACGCTTGTAGTCAACACCGTCGTGGGTGTAGAAACGCTCGTCCTCGGTGCACACAAAGGCATCGCGAACGTGCTGCGGTACTCGGTCTATCGACACAGGGATACGCTGAACGTCGGTTTTTACTCTGTGCAGCACAACGAGTTCTTCTTCGCCCTCGTCATTGGTCTGTAGTCCGTAGAAGTATGTATCACTTCCCGATTCAAGCTCCTGCAGCGTAATGCTGGTCGATTCGTCCATAAAGTTGAGGACGTAAACGGTAAGAGCCGTGCAGACGATAGTTCCCGTAATTACTATCACGAGGAAAAGCGAGAGAAGCGTCGTGGCGATAACGGTCATGAGCTTCTTAAAGAAGAGAAAGACCTTGCTGTGCTTTTTCTTCTTCGGGTGCGGATCGCTGCTGTGCTTGGGTGCAGTTCCGCGAGGGGGGATTGCTCTTGGCGATTTTTTGTTTTCTTCCATTTTGTCGCGCTGCCGTCCTCGAAAGAGAGCGGCTTTTCTCCTTTCAGAAAAATACTTGTCAATATACGAAAGATAAGCTGTGTACATATTTATACATTATATAATTATACCACAACACGCAGAATAAAGCAATAGGCGAAAAGGCTTTTTTCTGATATCCTGCAAATGGTTTTCGGTCGGTGCAAATATTGTATAAGGCGGCTGTATGTCGTCAATAATAAATACGCAGATAAGGGGCACGCCGTACAAAAAGCTTTGACCTTTTACAAGAATTATGTGCGGTGCTGACCTAAGGCAACACCGCACAAAGCCCGCCTGACGGCTTTGCACTGAATCTGCTTGCATATTTTCCGTCATCTTGCACAGAAATCCCTTGACATACGATAGTATGCCTGCGGAATTTCTATACAATCTGACGAAAAATCTGACAGCGCATCTTCAGCACAAGCTCTGTGCGGTATTGCCCTAAAAATACTTTCAGAACCTGTCCGCATAGAAATTGTGTGCGTTTTTCATCGCAGCAATTGGTAAAATCTACCGAAAATACGCGCGGAATTTTCTATGTGGGCAGTTCCTGAAAAGCAAGGAGTGACCAGAATGATGAGATCAATAAACAAGCGGATCTTTTTTACGCTTTTTGCAGCGATTACCGTGTCGGGATTTATCGTGATATGCACCTTGGGGCAGACAGTTCACCGTCATAAGGTGAACTCGAAAACCGCGTCAGTCGAGGCAGCAAAAACTCCGCCTGCGTATACTGTAACGGAGACGGAGGAGGGAATCTGTGTATATAAGGGGGAAAATCCCAAGCCGTACATGATATTGTCGTTTGACCCGATGATGCTGTCTGAGTACGACCGCGAGCAGCTTGAAAAGGGCATATCATTCCGCTCGGAATCCGAGCTTAGGAGATTCATTGAGGATCTGACAAGCTGAGACTCTGTTTCAGCCTTGCTTTTTCGGGGGACGCTTTTTGCTTTTTTTGCGAACAGAAAAGCCGAAGTCTCCGAGTTTTCTTCCAAGGGCGAAGTATTCTCCGTGCGCGTAGGCGGTAAGACCGCATTGCTGGAGGTTGAGCTTGCCCTTGCTGTCGATGTAGCGCTCGTCAACGTCAATGCCAACTATCTCGGCGAGGAACATGGTGTGCGTTCCTAGAGGCTTTTCCTCAATGATCCTGCATTCGAGGCTTACAGGACACTCCTCGATTATCGGAGCAGAGACTTCGCGGGCGGGAACGGCGTGAAATCCGCATTTTTCAAGCTTGTCGATATCTCTTCCGCTTCTCACTCCGCAGAAATCGACCTCTTTGCACATTGCCGAGGTCGTGAGATTGATGACAAATTCGCCGGAATTCTTTATCAGACCGTAGGAGTAGCGTTCGGGGCGCACCGATATATAGGTTATGGGCGGATGTGTACAGACTATTCCTGTCCAAGCTATCGTGAGGACATTAGGCTTTTCGGGTGTTCCGCAGCTTACGAGGGCGGCAGGGACGGGAGCGAGCAGTGCGCTGCCTTTCCAGAATTGTTTTGACATATTTTCACCTGTTTCCAAGAACCTGAGACAGGCTCCGAGTTATATTATACAGTATCACATATACTGACTTAATTATATCATTAAAGGGCGAAAATTTCAATACGGGGGTGCGGATATGACAAATTTTTCATTTTGTTCATGATATAATAGGGCAGAAACAAGACGCAAAAGGCAAAGGAAGGGAGGAAAATCAATGAAAATTGATATAAAAACAGAAGGCGGAGCGGCAGTTGCGCGGCTAAGCGGTGAGATCGACCACCATAACGCTAAGGATCTGCGCTCTCAGTTGGATAAATACATAATTTCGACCCAGCCGAGGGAGCTTGTCATGGATTTCAAGAACATAACATTCATGGACAGCTCGGGGATAGGCTTGATAATGGGCAGGACAAAGCTTATGGGAGAGTGCGGCGGAAGAGTTGAGGTGCGTTCGCCGCAGCCCTATATCAAGCGTGTTCTCAGGCTTTCGGGCATTGAGCGGATAGTAAAAATAACGTGAGCCACAGGGAGGAAAATCATGGAAGTTTTAAATGAAATAAAGTTTGCGATGCCGTCGCTCTCGGTGAATGAAGGTGCGGCGCGCGCTGTAGTTTCGTCGTTTCTGATACAGGCAGACCCGACCGTTGAGGAGCTTTCCGACATAAGGACGGCGGTCTCCGAGGCTGTCACAAACGCGATAGTACACGGCTACCGCAATACACGCGGAAATGTGGAGATAGTGGTAAAGCTTTTGCCGGAGCGTGAGATATACATAAGGATCAAAGATAAGGGCTGTGGGATCGGTGACATAGAACAGGCAATGGAGCCGCTTTTCACGACTGCTCCCGAGGAGGAGCGTTCGGGGCTTGGATTTTCCGTCATGCAGTCGTTCATGGACAAGCTTACGGTACGCAGTAAGCTTGGCTGCGGCACGACTGTTGTGATGAGAAAGAGGCTTTCGGCTCATGGAGACTGACACAAAGCGACCTTCCGCCGAGGAGCACCTCGGACTCGTCCACCTCTGTGCGAACAGGTTCAGAGGACGAGGTATCGAGTACGAGGAGCTGTATTCGGCGGGGTGCATAGGTCTGCTCAAGGCTGTTAAGGTGTTTGATGCGGAACGCGGCGTAAAGTTCTCGACATATGCCGTTCCGGTTATACTCGGTGAAATAAAGCGCATATTCCGTGACGGCGGAACTATCAAGGTGAGCAGAAGCCTGAAAGAGCTTTCAATGCGCCTGCAAAAGCTTTGTGAGGAATTCCGCCATACCAATATGCGCGAGCCGACCGTCAGCGAGCTTTCAATGCTTTCCGGAGAGAGTGAGGCTGATGTATCGGAAGCGCTGTGCGTGAGTCAGCCGCTTTTGTCGCTGACTGCTGCGGACGATGAGGAGGGACAGATCGACATTCCGTCGGAAGCACCTGATGAGGCGATAGTGGATCTGCTTGCCCTGCGGCAGATAATGGAGCGTCTTGAACCGAATGACCGCGCTCTTTTGCAGCTTCGCTATTTCAGGGGACTTACCCAGTCCAAGACCGCGCAGGCTCTCGGCATGACGCAGGTTCAGGTATCGCGCCGCGAAAAAAAGCTGCTTACAAAAATGAGGGAGGAGCTGCTTGAGTAGCGGTTGAAAGTTTTTCCGCAAATTCACCGAAAAATATTGACAATTTATTAAGGAGGCTGTATAATAGTGTTGTTAATGTTGGTGAGGAGAGGAAACCATAATGAAAAATTCTATATTAAAGAAAGCAATTTCGGGAATTGCGGCTGCTGTTATGCTCGCAGTCCCGTCAGCTTCGGGATTTTCGGGCGTTAAAACCACCGAGACCCAAGCTGCTCCCGATTCATATCACGATGACTGGCTGCACGTCAATGACAAGGCTCAGATCGTTGATATGAACGGCAACGAGGTATGGCTCACGGGAATCAACTGGTTCGGCTACAATGTCGGCAGTCAGATCTTTGACGGAGCATGGTCGGCGAATGTCCACCATTGCCTCGATCTTATCGCAGACCACGGGTTCAATCTGCTTCGTGTTCCGATGTCAACGCAGATACTGCTCCAGTGGAAAAATAACGAGCCTGATCCGCTGATAAAGCTCAATGAGTACGAAAACCCGGAACTGACTATCGAGGGCGTTAAGGGCGGTACTCCGATGTACAGCTTTGACATATGGAATCAGGTCGTAGCGTGGTGTCGCGAGAATGGTATCAAGATCATGATGGATATTCACAGCGCGACCACAAATGCCGCAGGTCACAACTATGCGCTGTGGTACGACAGCAATTACAGTACGGACGACTGGCTTGAGGCTCTTGCGTGGTTCTCGGACTACTACAAGGACGACGATACGATAATCGCTATCGACCTCAAGAACGAGCCTCACGGAAAGAAAGATGACGGTACATTTGCCAAGTGGGACGGCTCTACCGATGAGAATAACTGGCGCTATGCCGCAGAACTCGGAGCGAAAGCCTGCCTTGACCAGAACCCGAACCTGCTTATCATGGTCGAGGGTATCGAAGTCTACCCGAAGTTTGAGGAGGGCGAGAACTGGTCGTCTCCTTCGGTCGATTATGCGAATTATCCCAGAAGTCCTTACCACGGCGCGTGGTGGGGAGCTAACTTCCGCGGCGTAAGGGAGTATCCCGTTGACCTTGGCGAACATCAGAGTCAGCTCGTTTACTCACCGCACGATTACGGCCCGGAGGTATATAATCAGTCGTGGTTCTATCTTGACGATGACAGCAAAACTTTCACACGTCAGACGCTCCTTGACGACTACTGGTACGACACATGGGCTTATCTTGTGGAAGAACAGATATCTCCGCTCCTCATGGGCGAATGGGGCGGCTGGGTCGATGAAGAACACGACAAGACCGGTGAAAACCGCCATTGGCTTCAGGAACTTCGCGACTATATGATCGACAAGCATATCCACCACACTTTCTGGTGCTTTAACGAGAATTCCTCCGATACAGGCGGACTTATGTACGACAACTTCCAGAAATGGGACGATCAGAAGTATGAGTTCATAGAGCCTGCGCTGTGGCAGGACAATGACGGAAAGTTTATCAGCCTTGACCATACTATCCCGCTCGGACGAGCAGGCAATGGCATTTCGCTGAGCGATTATTATTCCGGCGGACAGTCTCAGGAGACAACGGCTTCAACAACTTCAACGACCGCTACTTCATCAGACATTCTTTACGGCGACGCAAACTGCGATGATAAGGTTGACATTTCTGATGCTGTTATGGTGCTTCAGGCACTCTCAAACAAGGATAAGTACGGATTAAACGGTACAGACCCCACTCATATTACCGAGCAGGGAATGAAGAATGCCGACTGCAATCTTAGCCGTGACGGAGTTACAACTGCCGATGCGCTTGCGATACAGAAAGCAGTTCTCCAACTTATAACACTTCCATTAGAATAACAAAAGTGCGCACCGTTGAGTGCGCACTTTTTCTGTCTTAATATCCGTAATAAACTATTCTTCCGCCAAGCTGGTTGAAAACTTTTTCAAATGTAGCGCGCGGAATCGTTCTGGTTGAACCTGTATTGGGGTCGCTGTAAGTGATACCCGAGTCGCTGTAGCCGCATACTACGACAGCGTGCTCACCGGCAGGCCAGCGGACTAACTCTCCTGTGCGATAGTCGTACCAACTGTCGCTGTAGTAGATTCCGTCATAGGGCTTTGTGCTGTACCACACAATAACGGGAATATGCCAGTCGAGGAGCGAAGTAACTTCTGAGAGTGAAGCTCCCTTTTTGGTGCTTGCGCCCTTTTTAAACTTTTCAGCGGTATTTGCAATGGGAACGTTGAAAACTCCGTAAGAATAAGAACTTCTCGGATTGCCTACGAATTCAGTCTCGGGATTGGCTCCGTACAGTTTTCCGTCTGACGAATAGTAAGGAGTAGGGCCTTTGGGGAGAGCGTTTACGATTTCCTCCATAGTAACATTTACGTTGTAGTACTTCAGAAGTATATAAAGAGCCGCACTTTCACAGCCTGTAGGATAATCAGGATGCTGGCTATATTCCATTACGCTGAGCATTACGCCCGGAGCTTTTACCGTGCCGCGCGTCATGCCGTAGTTTGCGCAGAGATTGGTGAATTCGTCCGAACCCACAAAACCGCTTATAATGTATGTATTGGAAACTCCTGCGCGGCGCAGCTTAGCCCAATGCTCGATCTCACTCTGTCCCGGTGCTCTGTTGAGGAGAGTCTTGTAGAAAGCTGTAACATAGTCCGCGTCACTCAAATTGCGCTTTTTAAACTCCTCACTGTTGAAAAATCCCAGAACCACATCAGATGCTGTACAGTTGCCGCTTACGATCTGATTTACCCAGTCATTGAGACCCTTGGGGTCGTATCCGCGTCCGAGGCAGGTCGTGTACATTCTTGAGCAGAAACTTGCGATTTTCGGGTTTTTGTCCTTGACATCGGTGAGAGTGATGTTTCCGCGTGCAACGCCTGCGTTCTGACATATCTTGGTGAATTCGTCCGAGCCGATAAATCCGTAGATGAAGTAGTCGTTCGTGAGACCTGCATGGCGAAGTTCTGCCCATGCGTTTATCTCGCTCTGAGCAGGAGTTCGGTCGAGAATCGTTTTATAGTAGGCGGTAACAAAGTCGCTGTCGCTGAGTTTTTTATTTTTAAACTCGGTGCTGTTGAAAAATCCTCGTGCAACATCGGCTGCGGTATTGCCGCGGTTGATTATGCTGTCGACCCACTCGTTGAGACCTGTGGGGTCATAACCGCGTCCGAGGCAGGTCGTGTACATTCTTGAGCAGAAGGCGGTCACGCTCGGGTTCTTGTCCTTTACATCGGTCAACTGGATACTGCCGCGCGTAACTCCGCTTGAACTGCAAATGCGCGAGAACTCGTCCGATTCAACAAATCCCTTGAGCATATAGTCGTCCGTAACGCCCGTATTGCGAACCTTTACCCACGAGTCTGTCTCGGACTGTCCGGGTTCGCGGTCGAGCATGGTGCGGTAAAGCGTAGCAACGAAATCCTTGTCCGAGAGCTTTTTCTTTTTGAATTCTTCGCTGCTGAAAAATCCCTGAACCGCATAAGCCGCGGTATACTGACCGTTTGCGATACTGCTCACCCAATTATCAAGTCCTGTGCTGTCGGGGTCACGGTTGAGGCAGGTTCTGTAAAGTCTTGTTACAAAGTCTGCAATCGCAGGATAGCTTTCGGAGGCTCTTTGCGAAACCGTGATCTCGTCAGTAATATCTGTCGGAATATCGATCGCGGCGCTGAATTCTTCCACATAAATTTCTTCCGCAGCTTGTGTTTCTTCTGCAATCTGTGTCTCTGTTGGCTCGGGAATATCATCGGCTCGGGAGATAAGTGGTGCTGCAAAATTGACCGACATCGCCGAGATCAGCATTGCGCATAGTAATTTTTTGTTCATGGTCAAGTCCTTTCTTTTTAAATAACAGAACCTGTCCGCATATTCTCTATGTGGACAGGTTCATGCACCGTACAGGTTATACTTCACGATGCTTGTCAGGAGAGCTCTTCTGTTTATATAACGCTCCCAAATGAAAAAACGTGACACTTATAGCAATTTACTTTTTGTCGCTGAAAACTTCGTCCTTTATTATCTGTTCATTTGCCGCAAAATCCACTTCAAGAACGCTCTGTTCCGCTCCGTAAAGATAAGCCGAGCCGTAAGAATATGTATTTTCGGCAGGAATTCTCACCTGTTTGGTGTCGTAGCGCACTGAAAACGGCAGTCTTATCGAGTACACATACATATCAAACGTTGTCATGTTCGTTGATACCTGCGGTATTACGTTGGAAGCCACATCGCTGAGCATTGAGGGCTTGAAAGACTTTGCCTTATTGATAACAGCGGTAACAATGGTTCTCTGACGCTGTGTTCGCTCGAAATCATTTCCGCCGTTGACGTATCGTATTCTCGCGTAGGAGAGAGCCTGTTTGCCGTTGAGGTGAAGCTTTCCGCCGCTTGTGAGGAGATCGTCCATTCTGTCGTCTCCCATGAGTTCGTTTACTTCGGAAATAAGAACGTCATTTACCGCACTTGCCTCCTCGTCCGAAACATCAATATCAACTCCGCCGACCGCGTCTATGATAGATGCGAACGAGTTGAAGTTAATGGTAACATAGTCGTCGATCCTGACATTGAAGTTCTTTTCAATGGTGTCCATGAGGAGTGACGGGCCGCCGTACACATAAGCGGCATTGAGCTTGTCCCAGCCGTTGTTCGGGATATCAACGTAGCAGTCGCGCATGAATGAAGTCATTATCAGCTCATCGGTCTTGGTGTTGAGGGAGAGCAGTATCATCGTGTCAGAGCGTCCGCGGTCATCGAGCGTTCTGCCGTCCGTTCCGATTATCAGAACGCTGTGAACGTAGCTTTCCTCCATAGCGCCTGCGGTGTGGTAACGTGTATCGGTTTCTTCTTTGTTTACCTTTTTGATAAGGCTTAGTGCGGTGCAGGAGTATATACCGAACAGTAGCAGGAAAAGCGTGAGAAGTGAAAAAATTATACGTCTTATAACTTTTCCGAGTATGCTTTTGTGTTTCCTGCTATTCTTTGCAGGCTGCTGGCGTCTGGGCTGATTGCTGTATCCTCCGCCGTCATTCTGCGGACGGCGGCGCTGTTGATTTGAGGACTGCGGCTGTCTGCGGCGCGGCGGCGGATATGAACCGTTTGAGTTTCCCGAATGTGAAGCGTAATCTCCGCGGTTGGTGGAAGAGGCTCTGCCCGATGAGTGCGAATTGTAGCCGCTGCGGTTTGAGCTGCCGCTGTTTCGGGAATATCGGGGCTCCTGTCTGTTTTCGCTGTAATTCTGCTGTTGCTGCTGATAGCCGCCGTACTGACGGTATTGCTGACGCTGCTGCCCCTGCTGTCCCTGATATCCGCTGTACTGACGATACTGCTGCTGAGGATCTTCCGGATATCCGCCGTATTGACGGTACTGCTGACCCTGATAAGGCTGCTGCTGCGGATAACCTTCCTGACGATTCGGGCGTGACTGCCTTCTCGGAGGGGGAGTCTGCTGACCGTTTCCGTAGTAGTTTCCATCGGTTCCGGGAATGTACATTGTGTCTTCGTTGTCAGTATTTTTCAGGTTTCTGTCTGAACCGTAGCCATTATTATATCTTTCAGGCATAAGTTACTCCTTTCATGTAAAGAAAAGACCTGCCTTAAAACTAAGCGTGCAGGTCTCAGAACCTATCTTTCGGTCAAAAACGTCTTTCGGCAGATCTGCCAAAGACAGGTTCTTACGGCAATACCGCACAAGTCCTGCGCGGTATTGCCTCATATTTTCAATATTCTTCAGGCGATGATATGCAGCTTACACCTTTTTCAGGCTTACCGCAATGTAGGTAAGAACAGTCCATGCCGCATTGTAAACAACGAGGGCTGTCGCTGACATATAAATGTAGTTGTACTGGAATGCCTTGGAGAGTATGAGCAGCATACACAGGCCAAATCCGAGGAATATCGAGGCTGTTTGCAGGATAAGTCCGATTATTGCGGAGGAGTGTACAACCTTTGTGCCGATGAGAAGTTCCGCAAGCGATGAGAATTTTCCGTTTGTCGCCATTGAAGCGCTCAGGCGGACTGCCTTTTTGGTCTCTGCGTCAAAGTCCTCATGGAGCTTCTTGGGGAGTATCCTTATCATGTCCTCGGGAATGTCAAGGAGCTTGCTGAGACTTCTTACCGAAAGGCAGGGGTCAACGCTCTTGACAAACATACATATCTTGCTTCTGCAAAGCTTTCTCGCCCATCTTCGGGTGGACTTGTCCGGAATTATGTCAACTATGAATACCGCGGCGAGATTTCCCGAAATTGAGAGATACATCGCTTCCTTGCCGCCCTGAATGTATTCCGCCTCTTTTGTTTTGGTGGGGATACCTTCGATGTTGTGGGCTGTCATGAGTTCGCGGTTGCCGAAAAGCACACGCTTATTGTTTATCCAGCCGCACATACCGAGCGATTCCTCATAGGAATAGTTCTCGATAGGATAGAGCATACCGTTGCTGCTCTCGATAACGTCCGTGAAGAGCTGGAACATTATGCTGCCTGCGTGGTAGGTAAGGCTTGCGGCTTCAAGCAGGGCTTCGTCAAGCTTTATGTTTGAAAAGACCTTTATGCCGTCAAGTCTGACAGTTCCCTCCGGGACAAGATCTTCTGCATTAACGAGAACGGAGTTCGTGTCGTAAAAGTCATCAACGCTCTGATATCCGAGCATTACGCCGTTGTTTTTTATGGCGTGTTCGGATACCTTTTCAAGCGGTATATTCGTAACGAAAGGCATAGAAATGCACGAGACTGCGCAGATGAGCATACTGAATATCGAGAAGCCGAATGCCGCTGATTCAAGGGACGCAAGAGTTCCCTTGCAGAAGAATGTGAGGAAAACCGAAACTATGACTGAACATATCAGGCATAGAGGAACGGTTTTTCTGCAATATGCGTCAGTCATGTCCGATGAGTAGGTATAGCGCAGAAAATCAGTGAGAAAGTCGGTTTTTCTCGTGGAAGCGAGGATAGGAAAGTCACCGAGAGTTCCGCGCGTTATGCGTTCGGCGCGCTCCTCGTCGGTCACATAGGTAACTCCGTGGCGGTCAAAACTTTTGGAGACGAATTTGAAATTTCTCGCGGCTCGTTTGATTATCAGCATTTTGCCGACAGCATTTATGAGCAGGGAGAGGAGTCCGACCGGCATATAAATATGTATGTTCTCCGATTGAACAAGTGACGGACTCAGAAACGCCGGTATTATCGCGATAATGCACGAAAGTGCAGTGACTGCCGTCAGCGAATCGCTGTCCGCTTTGAGCGTGAAAAGCTTAGACATACCCTTTGAAATTACGGGCACTGAAGAAATAATGCCGATAAGTCCGAGTACGAGGTGTATCGCGAGATAGCGCTTGATATTTGCCATGCTGAGAAATTCAAGTATCGGCAGGTCAAACTGATTTGCTATCGTGATGAAAAGGCTCAGAAAAGCTGTCATTGCAAGAATGAATACGCGCGAGGCAATTGTGCTTTTCAGCTCGTAAATATCTCTGCCTACGTCCTCGACATCACCGTAATAGTTGAAATCAACAATGCGCTTGGTACGCTTTTTCTTGGAGGCAACGGACATATACTCGTCTGCTTCCTGAGTGATGTGGACATCGAGCTCGTGCTCGTCTATCGTTGGACGGTCGCTGAGGTTAATGCTTGTGAATTCCGCTCGCGGAGCAGGTTCAACCGGCTTTGCAGCCTCTACCGTGGCAGGTGAGGGGACTATATCCGTTACCTGTTTTCTGCCCTCGGGACTGTCAAGCTCGGCGTACATGGAAGAACGCGTGCGCTTTTTCTTCTTGAACTGCGGCGGAGCGTACATATACTCGCCGTCTATGGTTTCGCGGGAATAGGTGAATTCATCACGCTTGCCCTTGGCTTTGTTTCGACGCTTTTTGCGGCTTTCAAGTTCGCGCGCTCTGGTCGAGTCGCTCATTCGCCTGATCTTCGGAGCAGCATCGGGTTCCATGCGGACTCCCTCAACAGTTCCGGTCGGCGTTGTTTTTCTGTTAGGATTGGAGCGTATTCCGCTCATTGAGTCTGAATTTACCACCGCGACCCTGTGCCTTGAAAGGTCGGCAGGCTTAACTTCATCAGCAGGAGTACTGCTCCTGTGCGCGCCGTCAAACAGATTGGATCTCTCATGTGAGATAGGCGGCGGAGCTGCCTCTCTGTGCAGAAGGTCGGGGGATTCGATAGTAGAATTTATAATTTTTTGTGCATCAACTCGTCCGACAGTGGTCTTGGGTTTTTCATTTTTGGGAGAGTACTGTTCGAGGATACCCTCCAAAGACATTTTCTGATCCGGCATAATAATATCTCCTTATTATTCCGCTGACCTGCGCTGCCTCAGTACCTCATACATGAAAATTCCCGCAGCAACGGAGGCGTTGAGCGAATTGATTTTTCCCAGCATGGGGAGTTTTATCATAAAGTCACATTTCTTTTGAATGAGGGCACTTATTCCGAAGCCCTCCGAGCCGATAACAAGAGCACAGCCGCCTGTGAGATCGGTCTCGCAGTAATCGCTTCCGGAAGCGTCCGTGCCGTAGATCCACACGCCGTTTTCCTTGAGCGTGTCAATGCACGAGGCGAGGTTTGAAACTCTCGCAACGGGAACATAGCTTGCTGCGCCTGCCGAGGTCTTGAAAACCGTGGCATTGAGCGAAGCACTGCGGCGTTTCGGGATAATTACTCCGTCCGCGCCCGAAGTTTCAGCGGTTCGGATAATAGCTCCGAGATTGTGAGGGTCTTCGATCTCATCGCAAATGATGATGAAAGGCTTTGTGCCCTTGCTGCGCGATACTTCGAGGATATCCTCAACGGAGACGTACTCTCCGCAAGCGCCCTCGGCAACAACGCCCTGATGTGAAGCTCCGCCCGAAAGCCGCGAAAGCTTTTTGTCGTCAGCGTCCTTTACGACAATGCCTTTTTCTCTCGCAAGACGGCGGATTATGCCAAGGCTGCCGCCGTTGCCGTTCATGTAGATAGTATCAAGCTGAGCGCCCGACTTGAGCGCCTCAGTAACGGGATTTCTTCCGCAGATGATATTTGCGGAAAAATCCTTTGAATTCGTATTCTTTTCCATTATTGTACCGGAGGAGAGTCCTCCTGCTCCTTTGTCCTTATATTTGCGTATTATCTCTATTATAACATTACTTTTGCGTAATTACAAGTGCTTTTTACTGGATAAAAAGCCGATACGCTGTACATTTCAGCGCAATATGCTGAATCAGCCGCGTGATCTGAGCTTTTAACGAAAACCGTGCGCGTAAAGCAAAACCACCACTAATGCGGTGGCTGTGCGGTCAGACAGGGAATTATTTTCCTCTTTCGCTGATGATATCTATCATTTCGCCGACATTCTTCATGCCCGAAACTTCGCGCATTTTGAATCTCATGCGGAACTCGTTCTCGACAGCGCCTATGAGGTTGATGTGCTCAATGCTGTCCCAGTCCTCGATATCGGCAGAGGTAGTGTTTTCGTTTACAGAGATAGAATCATCGCCGAAAACGTCCCTGAAAACTTCGTTGAGTCGTGAAATGATTTCGTTCTTGTTCATTTTGCTGTTCTCCTTTATAATTATCAGAATTCTTCTACGGTTTTTATGACCTTATTTTTATTTTCGTATGAGTCAAGGTCAAGGCTCCACACAGAGTCGCCGTTTTCCTTTTCCTCAACGAGGTCAAAGCCGAAGGTCTCGTAAAGCTTTGAGACCATGCTGTTTTTTGCTGTCTTGTAGTAATAGCCCGTGATTCGGCAAATTCCGCGCTCACGGCACTTCTTTGCAAGCTCATCGAGCATTGCAAGTTCCATGTCGCGTTTGAGTACGCGGCAGCTCATCAGCCACAACTCGACATGGAGCGTATCGCCCTCACATCTGCCGATAACTACCGAAACGATACCGTTATCGCCGAATTTGTCGGCAAGTCTGCCGCAGAGACAAATGTGGTCGCTGCTCTCAGCAGCCTCGCGTATCTCGGGTTCAGTATAGCGGCGGGTCGTAAGGTTGAACTGGTTGCTCTTGTTGGTAAGCTGGGTGATACGCTGAATGTAAACAGGCTTGAATCCGCCTATCTCAGCTTTCATGCCGAGGCTGAGCAGATATTCGGTATAATTTCCGAAACTTTTCTGCTGAGCGGCACGTTTTGCGTTTGCAGCGTACATTTCCGAGCGCTTTACATCGTCCTCGGAAATCGACAGCGTCTCAAAATATCCGCCGCGGCTCAGCTTGTACATAGCATCGTCAACTGTTTCGAGGTTTATGGTCTTGACCTCGGGGAGCTGTCCCTCAACTATCGCGCACTCGGCAGGATTGTCGTCAATGAAAACAAAGCTTTCGGGCAGGAGATTCAGCTCCTCTGCGGAGTTGGAAATATTTATGTCCTTGGGATCCCAGTTAGCCTTTATCGAGGCAAAGTCGTCCGGGTGGAGGACGGAACTCGTGTGGTTTAGTCCGAGCAGAGCGTTTTCCTCGTCATTCTTCGAGCATACGGCAAGGATAACACCGCAGTTTTTATAGCCTTTGATAAATGACTGGAACTCGCTGAAAGACTGTCCGACAGCGGTTTCGGGGCCTATCTCGATCCCCTCTTGACCGTCGTCACCGATGACTCCGCCCCAGAGAGTGTTGTCGAGATCGAGATCGATGACCTTCTGATTTTTGCCGAAAACCGCCTTAACAATGCAGGCAACGCTGTACGCTAAGTCCGGTATAACGGAGGGGCTCATTGCGTATTTGTAAAGATACCATGCCTCGGGATCATGCCATTTTGTGAGACCGCATACCGAGGAGAGGTAGTTAATGTCGTTGATGTAGAAGCCGTTATTTCGGCGTGCGTAGTCCGAGAAAAGGACGTTCATGCGGTTTATGAATGCAGCCTGACCGCCGTATCCCCAGCCGTCATAGTTTCCCGTGCGGCGAAAGAGCGGAAGCTCGAAATTATTCTGTATTATCGGGCACTTGAAACGCTGCATGAGGCTTATCCACGCCTGCTTGAAGATACCGAACTGATCGTCAAGGCGTTTCTGAACGCTGTCGGAAGATTCTGCCGCATCATCGGGGATAAGCGAGAGGTTGCGGCTTGTTGTGTGGATATAGATGAGATCCGGCTTGAATTCGACAAAATCGGAAGAACCGAAAACCGCGTCCTCGTAGAATTTGTTGTACTCAGACTGATAGAACTGAGGTTCAATGCCGAAATTCAGCAGAAAAAGTTCAAGAGCCGTTACAACATCGTCCGTTGTTGAGCCGCCGAGAACGGCTATTTTCTTTTTGATGCGAGTTGTGCCGTCAGCGAGCAACTGCTTTTTGAGAGCCTTTCTGCGGCGCATTATCATATTTCCGTCAAACGGAAAATAGAGTTCTTTCATGGCTTCTCCTTATCGGGTTAGATTTTGGTAAATGCAGTTCCTGTTGCCGCCTACTGCGGAATACGAGCACATCGCGAACAGCAGGTCGGTAGCGCCTACATCTTTGATGAAGCTGACAGCGTTAAGGTCGAAGTAGCGGATATCGCAGAGGTAGATGTTCTCGAACGAGCTTGTGAGAAGCGGCACGAGAGCATTTCCATAGCTGTCCTTGAATATAACGAGCGTTCTGCCGTTTTTGCATTCTGTCTGAACGTGCGCTATTCTGTCGTCACCGCCGAATACCATGTAATAGTTCGCGGTTGCGAGGTGCTCGGGATCGTTGAACAGCGGCACATCTATGGGGTCGGTGAACGAGGTGGAATACTGCGTTACGGTAACGTTGGTCTTGGGTTTATAGAATACGAAGTCCTCGGGATTGTTGAGGAGCGTTGCGCTCTGCGTGTAGCTGTAGAGAGTGCCCACATATCCGGGGAGCGTAACTGTTTCGTAGTTTGTATCGTTGAGTTCGGCGAACGGAACTCCGGCATCTTTTGCAAATTCCTGTGCGGCATAGTAAGCGCCGAGAGACTGCCAGTGGTGGTCTGTGCGCGAGTAGATAGGCTCATTCTTGTGTTTGAGCAGAGCCGTATAAGCGTCAACAGGCGTTACGTTTACAAGAGCTGCGGCAATTCGGTCAAAGTCATCCTTTTCGTTGTAGCTCAGGCTCTGGTAATTTTCGGGGAGATAGAATGCGCTCGAAGTCGGGAGAACCATTGAGTAGACGTTGACGCTGTCACCGAGTGCCTCCTTGTACTGGTTAAGGTAGGAAGCGTACTCAAGCTCATTGCCCCAGCCGCCGCCGTAAAGACTGATACCGCGTCCGTTTACGATGAGAATATTATTGGTTACTTCGCCGTTTTCAGCAGCAGGTTCTGCCGCATTCGGGAGCGGCTCGGCGGTGGTCGTTGTGACTACGGTCTCCTGAGCGGAGGTTGCCGCTGTTCCGTCACTGCTTGCGGAAGATACGGTAGTGACTGCTGTTGTGACAGGAGCAGTGGTTTTGGAAGAAACGTGCTCAAACGTTCCGCCGAAAAGCTCCACGCCGTCATCTCCGCCGTATTTCATGCCTTTGAGCGGCATGATCTTATCGGCTATAAAAGTTTTTATCTTTGCTCTGTTATGTACGGTGTCGTCGAAGTAGTTCGCCACGCCCTCGGTGTATTCGCCGTTGAGATAAGACGATACCGAAAACTTCGGGAATTTGGCAAGGTAACGGTTTTCGTCCTCTGCTATCGTCTCGTGCTTAAAGAAAGTCACATACACAAAGCCGAAGCAGATAAGCCCCATCATGGCGGTCACGTTAAGTATAGCGATGTAGTTTGACAGCGAAGCTCTCCTTCTGCGCCTTTTAGCGCGGCGGACACGCTGTATCCTTTCCGCTTCACGTCTGCTTTCTGAGAGCGGAATATCGATCGTAGTTTTATCCCTGTCGGAGGAAACTGTAAAGATCGACGGTTTTGTTTTCTTGTCTGTATTTTCACTCATTTATGAGACCTCGGTTTCAATGATCAGAATCGGAAATAAAGGAATGGGTTTGTTGTTGCGTCAACGAGCATAATGCTTGTGACGAGCAGAAGTATCGGCGAGGAAATTGCTGCCAGTAGGGAGACGGTATTCTCCATGACCTTGCCTCTTGCCGCAAGCTTCCTGATTTGCTTGAGTATCGGGAAACAGCAGAGTATCGCAGCGGCAAAGAGGAAAATGTTGTTGAAGAAAGATATTTTGTCCTGCAAGGAGATAAAGCCGTTGCCGCCAAAGCCGAACGCTGTTTTTAAGAACGTTCCGAGCCTGCCGAAGTCCTCAAAGTAAAAGATCCCGAAGCCGATAAGGATAACAAGCTTGCTGTAGATGTGGCGGATAACGATAGGTATCTTTTTCATGCGCTTTTTGCCGATCTGCATTTCGATGAAAATGAATACGCCGTAGTAGAGACCCCAGAGAATAAAGTTCCAGCTTGCACCGTGCCAAATGCCTGTGCAGAGCCAGACGAGGAAAAGTCCGCCGTATTTTCTGCGCTTTCCGAAAATCGGGATATAGAGCAGATAGTCGCGGAAGAACGTGCTGAGGGAAATGTGCCACCTCTGCCAGAATTCGGTGATGTCCTTACAGATGAACGGGTGGTCGAAGTTTTCGTCAAAGTGAAATCCGAAAACGCGTCCGAGACCGATAGCGATATCGGAGTATCCCGAGAAGTCAAAGAAGATCTGGAGCGCGTAAGCCGTTACACCGAACCATGCGCCTACGACAGTTGAGTTTTCGATTTTTCCGAGGAAGTTGTCCGCGATAATGCTGAGCTGATTTGCGAGGAGAACCTTCTTGGCGAGTCCGAGTGCAACTCGGTTGAGTCCATAGGAAATGTCTTTTGGGGAAACCTTTCTCGATTCGATCTCCTTCTCTATCGTGCTGTACCGAACGATAGGACCGGCAACGAGCTGCGGGAAAAGCGTTATGTAAAGCAGGAAGTTCTTTAAGCTCCGCTGCGGCTTTACCTTTTCCCAGTGGCAGTCAATGATGTATGAGACTGTCTGGAACGTGTAAAAGCTGATACCGATAGGGAGCTTGATATCCGGAACGTGAATGGACGCAGAAAAAACGGCGTTGGTATTTTCGACAATGAATCCGCTGTACTTGAATATTCCGAGCAGGAGAAAATCGAAAACGACCGCAGCAGCAGTTGCAGCAGTATCCTTGCCCGTGCCCTGATACTTTCCGATAATGAGCCCCGCGAAATAGTTTACAACGGCGCTCAGAAGCATCAAAAAGACGTAGACGGGTTCACCCCATGCGTAGAATATCAGCGAAAAGATGATCAACACCGTGTTTTTGTTTTTGATACTGCCGGCAGCCGCATAAGTGATAAGGCATAACGGCAGAAAGATGTATACGAAAAAGAGTCTTGAAAAAACCATTTGTATAACCGCCTCAAAAATTTACTGTCCTGAAATGCTGTTTAAAATAGCCGTATATCCAAACAGGAACGGATATACAGCATGATTGACCGCAAATAAAAAAGAGGCGGTAACTATAAGCCCTTTCCGTCAGCGTGAAAAGGGGCGTGAATTCAGATAATTGATTGTTGCGTCAGCGGCTTGAGATCGGGAGATCTTACGGCTGCCGCGCAGAAAGTTTTCTCTATTCTTTTGTTCTTTTTTGCTCTAATAATTATACAACAAAATTCCCCCGATTGCAAGCAAAAATGACAAAGAAATTCAAAATTTTTTCTTAATTTTTAAAAATCGTCTCAAACAACAAAAAAGCCGCAGGATCCTGCGGCTTTTTTGGCATTATTAAGGCAACACCGCTCAAAGCGGGTATAACAGCTTTGCACAAAAACCGATCGTATATTTTGTGCAGGATCTGAGTGGTGCTGCATTTTTTACAGACTTATTTCTGCTGCGGAGCGCTGTCGTTTTCAATGACTGATTTCAGACCTGCCGCAAGACCTGCAACAGACTGGATCTCGCTCGGAATGATGATCTTGGTAGCTTTTCCGTCAGCTGCCTTTGCGAAAGCTTCGAGGGATTTGAGCTGTATTACCTTTTCGGTCGGGTTCGCGCTGTTGAGCTTTACAAGGCTGTCAGCGAGTGCTGCCTGAACCATTTCAATAGCCTTGGCTTCACCGGTAGCCTCAAGTATCTTCTGCTCTCTTACAGCGTCTGCGCGGAGTATCATAGCCTGTTTCTGAGCCTCAGCCTCAAGTATCTGAGCCTCTTTCTTAGCCTCAGCACGGAGGATCTGCGATTCCTTTTCACCCTCTGCTACGAGGACCTGCGACTTCTTGTCACCCTCTGCCTGAAGTATCTTCTCACGGCGCTCACGCTCAGCCTTCATCTGCTTTTCCATAGCGTCCTGAATCTCACGGGGCGGGAGAATGTTTTTAAGCTCGACACGGTTTACCTTGATACCCCAGCGGTCGGTAGCCTGATCGAGGATAGAGGTTATCTTTGTGTTGATAACGTCACGGGAAGTGAGAGTAGCGTCGAGTTCCATTTCGCCGATGATGTTACGGAGCGTGGTAGCTGAGAGGTTCTCGATAGCTGCGAGAGGTCTTTCAACACCGTAGATGTACTGCTTTGCGTCAGTGACCTGATAGAAAACGACGGTGTCTATCTGCATTGTAACGTTATCCTTGGTGATAACGGGCTGCGGCTTGAAGTCAACGACCTTTTCCTTTAACGAGACCTTTCCTGCGATACGGTCAACGAACGGCACGAGGAAGTGGATTCCCGTCTGCCACTCACATTTGAATGAACCGAAGTGCTCGATAACGAAAACGTGAGCCTGCGGAACTATTTTCAGACCGCGTATAATTACGATAAGCAGAAATGCCACGACTGCAAGAATAATGATTCCAAGTATGTTATCCATAATAATGATCCTCCGATAAATTAGTTGGTTTTCTGCGATACTACGAGCTTAGCGCCCTGTACCTCTTCGACTGTCACAATACTTCCTTTTGGGATTATCTGCTCGTGATCGAGCGGCTGTGCGCTCCAGTCAACTCCGCCGAGCGTAACTCTGCCCATACCCTTTTCCTCGTCGATATCTTCGATAACGACTGCGCTTTTGCCGACATCAAGCTCGATGTTGGTGCCGATGTGCTTTTTGCTGCGGCGGGATTTAAGATAGGGGAATGTCAGCGCGACAAGAACCGCGGACGAGATAACGAAGATCCCCACCTGTTGAAGCATGGAAAGCTCGAAGAAGTATGTACACATAAGCGTTATCAGCGCTCCGGCGGCAAACCACACGGAAACAAGCTGAACCGTAGCAATCTCAATGATGATAAAGGCAGCCACGGCGATTGCCCATATCAGTACGTCCATAGAGAGTCCTCCTTTCGGAATGGCTGAAAAGCGTATAGTGCGGATATTTTCCGCCGGATAATATGCAGCAGACAAAACTGCTGTGCATATCTTCGGACATAAAAATGTCCATAACTATTATATCATATTATTTCCGAAAAATCAATTGGTTTTATTTGTTTTTGCGAAATTTCCACAGACTCAGCGCATGATCTCGGTGTAGGTCATAATGTACGGAGCTATGCCCTTTGCGTCATTCTCGGCAATGCGCTCGGAGAGATAATATTCCGCCGAACCGTCACGGTAAGGCGAACCTCCGAGGCCTGCGGTAAGGCAGATGTTACGCATTACGGGCAGGGGATCGTCAAACCCAAGGAAATCCTCCGTTACTCGCGAGAATGCCTTTTCACCGGCGTGTTTTATAGCGCTGCCGGTTATCCCGAGTCTTGCTGATCTCAGCGCGGAATAGGCAAAAAGCAAAGTTCCGCTTGTTTCGGGATAGTTTTCGCCGAGGTCGTGTCGGGCAGGCAACTGCAAAAGCATTCCGCCCTCAGCAGTCTGCATTGCGAGAGCTTCAAGAAGTTCCGCGAGCATATCCGCGCAGAAAGAATATCCTGCCGAATCGCTCGGCAATATCCCGCAGATGTCCGTGAGTCCTGCGCACAGCCAGCCTATGGAGCGAAGCCAGAACTGCGGCGAAAGTCCGGTCTTTTTGTCCGCCCATTTTTGTTTGCGCGATTCATCATAGCCGTGATAGTAGAGTCCCGTGTTTTTGTCGCGCATGAGGTCACGGATATTTTCAAGCTGCTTCACGGCATCGTCTGCAAATTCGGCTTTCCCCGATATAATGCTGTATTCCGCCATGAAGGGCAGAGCCATGTATGCTCCGTCAAGCCAGATCTGGTCGGGATATATCGCTTTGTGAAAGAAGTTTCCGCACATGAGCCGCGGCTGATCTGAAAGCTGCTCGGTGACGAGCTTTTCGTAAGCGAGCCTGAAACGTTCAAGTCCTGTTTCGCGGTAAAGAAAAAGCAGATTCTTTCCGCCGTTAATGCTGTCGAGGTTGAAGTCCTCCGCTCTCATGGTCGGGATAGTTCCGTCCTCCGAAATATAGGCGTTTGTGAAACGAACTGCATAGTCCGAAAGCCTCTTGTCGCCGTTCAGGCTGTACAGCATAAGTATTGCCCTTATCACGCAGGCGTCGATGTAGTTCCACTTTGCAGGCTTGGAGTAAATGAAGTTTTCCCTGTTCCACAGCGGCATGAGCGGCTCGGAGGGGAGTAACATATTTTCTATATAGGAGCTTACAGCCGCTTCGTGCTGTTTTATTGTTGTCATCCTGAAATACCTCCTGCCGTGATACCGCCGATAAATTTTTTCTGGGCCGCTGCGAATACGGCAACGGACGGTATCAGTCCGATCACCGACATGGCGATTATTTTTCGCTGTTCATAGCCTTGTCCTGTGCTGTCCACCGAGAGTCTCAGTGCGAGCGAAAGCGGATACTTCTGCACCGACTGTATCATGATGAGCGGCGTGAGAAAGTCGTTCATTGTCCACAAAAAGGTGAATACCGCGATCGAAACGATCGCAGGTCTGATACATGGGACAAGTATGTGGATAAGGGTGCGCAGAGTTCCGCAGCCGTCTATTCTTGCGGCTTCGTCAAGTTCCTTGGGTACGCTTTTGAAAAACTGGATAAGAATGAACACGAACATTCCCTCGCACGCAAAGAGTGACGGCAGAGTAAGCGGAATGTAGGTGTCGAGCAGGTCTGATTTGCTCCATAGCTGATACAGCGGCATTACCGAAACTATCGAGGGCATGAGCATACTGAGCATGAGTGCGGCGAAAAGCGGCTTTTTCATAGGAAAGTCGAAACGCGCAAATCCGTAAGCTACGAGCACGGAGGAGAACACTGCAAAAACAGTTTTCGGCACGATTATCATAAATGTGTTGAGAAAATAATGTCCCATGCTGTAGGGAGTGACTGTCCGCCATGCGCTTTTGTAGACGGAGAAGTCAAAGCTTTCGGGCATGAACCATATTGTGCTGAATATCTCGCTGTTGGTCTTGAAAGAAGCTCCGATAAGCCACAAAAGCGGATAGAGCATCACGACAGAGATAAGCGTGAGCGAGAGATAGATCGCGGCTTTTTTCATTGGCTGTCCTCCTTGCTGAAAGCTCCCGTCAGCTTGAACATGACTGCGACAATTATCGTGATGACCACGAAAAGAAGCCACGAAACGGCATTTGCGCGCCCCGGGTCGGAATAGCGGAACATTTCGTCATAGATGAGCATTCCGAGCGTGTAGGTCTTTTTCAGAGGGCCGCCTCCGGTTATCATGTAAGGCGCGTTGAATTCCTGCATTGCGGCGATCGTTTGCAGGACGAGATTGACAAAAATGACATTTTTTAGCTGCGGCAGAGTTATGCAGAAGAAAGCCTTTACCGCTCCGCAGCCGTCAGTTTTTGCAGCATCGTACAGCTCCGAGGGGATATCTCTGAGTCTGGTGAGAAAAATTATCATGGTCGAACCAAATTCCCACACACGAAGCAATATTATCATGGCAAGAGCGGAATTTCCTCCGCCGTACCAGCTTACGGGCGCTGCTCCGACAGCTTCGAGAAATTGGTTTATGAGTCCGTTTGAGGTGAAAAGGTACTGCCACATGATAACGATAGCGAGGTTTGCGCCGAGAATAGACGGTATGTAGAAAATAGTCCTGTAAACGCTCATGCCTTTTATCTCAAGGCTGAGCAGGAGCGCTGTGAGCAGCGAGACCAGCAGTTTTATCGGTACGAGAAATGCCGCGTATCTGAGCGTTACGGACGCTGCCGAGAGAAAGTCCTCGTCTGTTATCATGCTGCGGTAGTTGCTCAGTCCCGTAAATTCGGGCGAGCGTATGTTTTCATAGCTGTGAAGCCCTGTGATGAATGATGCCGCGAACGGATACAGGGTGAACAACAGAAAGCCGACTGCAAACGGTATTACGAGCAGCAGTCCCGTGAATCTGCTCACACCGACAGGGTTTGAATAGGTGCGCTTTTTCATTTTTTGAGTTTCTCCAGATATTCTGTTATCGAGGTGTACATTTCGTGAGCCGCTTCTGCGGTGTCAGCCGTGTTGTAGGAAACGGACTCGATAGCTGTATTGTAGAACTCTTTCATGCGTGAAAGCTCCATGTACGGACTGATAGTAACGGTATCAAGCTGAGAGAACATATCATCACTTTCCTGCGCAAGACCGCTGAGCAGACCGCTTTTTCTGAGGCTGTCCTCTGCGTATGAGGATGCGGGTATCCCGCGCGTTGTTCCGAGAATTTGTGCGCATTCCTCATCGTTCAGCAGGAAGTCAATGAAAGCCGCAGATTCGTCCGGGTGCTTTGTACTGCGCGAAACTGCGTACATAAGTGAGGACTTTATCATCCAGCCGCCCGAATTTCCGTCCTCGTCTGTGAGGAGCGGGCCTGCTTCGAGAACTCCCTGCGGAAGAACTGACTCATACTTTCCGACAGCGCTGCCCCACTCAAGAACTCCGGCGATGTTGCCGCTGATAAACTCGGGTGACTGGTACAGTGCGGCGTTTCCGTCCTCGTCCGTTCTGGTCTGCACAGTGCGGATAACGTGTGCGTCCTCAAGCTCCTTGTAAAAGTCGAGCGCGTCCTTTATGTCGGACTCCGTGAAACCGAGTTCGCCGTCCATGGACATGAATTCTCTGCCTGTTTTCTGCTGGATATATACGACCGCAAGATACCACGCCGTACCTCCCGACTGGATATCAAGGTCGAGCGGATAGAGTCCCTTTTCGCCGAATTTAGCGCCGAGTGCAGTTAGCTCGCTCCACGTTGACGGGTAATCCGCCCCAAGCTGCGAGTAGACCTGCGAATTGTAGAAAAGTCCTCTGCCGCACAGTGAGACGGTAACGGCATTCAGGTGCCCCTCTACCGTGCCGAACGACAGAACATCGCTGTCAAATCCTGACAAGTCGAGGTACTGCGTCAGTTCGTTCAGATCGTAAAAGCCCTTTCCGTCGTCGGACATGGTTATGAGCCAGTCGTAATTTATCTGCATGACGTCCGGTTCTGTGCCGCCGCTTATCTGTGAGGTGACTTTTTCAGTCCAGCCGTCCCAACCGCCGTATTCGGGAGCAATAGTGATCTCGGGGTGCTTGCTGTTCCAGAGGTCGATAGCCTTCAGCGTAGCTTCGTGGCGGTCATCTCCGCCCCACCACGAAAAGCGGATAGTGCATTTGTCAAGTTTGCCGTCGGGTGCGGCAGGTGAGTCCTGCGGCTTGCTTCCACAGGCAGAGAGCGCGATAATACAGCTTACAGCAACTGCTTTTGATATGAATTTTTTCATACTCTCATATCCCCTAATATAATGATAGCATTATTATAATATATTTTTGACCTGCTTGTCAACTCGCGCCTTGTCGTCGGGGTTGACAAAGCTGACGGAATGAGTTAAAATATATTAGTAAGTATGATGTGATTTTTATCGAAAGTTAAGGAATATCCCAATGAAAAATAATATTGTTCTTATAGGAATGCCGGGTGTCGGAAAGAGTACGGTCGGCGTAATACTGGCGAAAATACTCGGTTATCGTTTTCTCGACACCGATCTCGTCATACAGGAGACCGAAAAGAGACTCCTCAGGGAAATAATCGCCGCAGAAGGCGTTGACGGCTTTATAGCAGCCGAAAATCGCATAGTAAGCGGAGTTTCCGCAGAAAAATCAGTTATCGCAACGGGCGGGAGCGTTGTTTATGGTGAGGACGCCATGAGAAATCTGTCGGAGAATGGCACGGTGGTGTATTTCAGGCTCGATTACGAAGAACTTACGAAACGCCTCGGCAATATCAGGAACAGGGGTGTTGTTATCCGCAGCGGTCAGACTCTTGCCGACCTTTATGCGGAACGAGTGCCGCTGTATGAGAAATACGCGGATATCACAATAGACGAGAGCGGATGCGGCGTTGAGGAGACTGTTCAAAAGGCGGTAAAAGCCATTAATGAGGCGATGAACAGGCCGCTGTTGAATGTGTGATGGAGTGACAGTATCGCTTTTGTTAAAGGTGCACAAACAGATCAACAGAAAAAATATGAATTGCACAATTTTGGCTTTTATACAAAAATCTTCTTTGACAACTAACGCGTTTTGTGGTATAATATATCGTAGGGTTATTATTTAGGAAAATTGTTTTTATATCACCTCAGCAAATACACAGGATCTGCGGCTGTATGCCGTCATTTCCGTATTCTCAGGGGATATCGGAAAGGATTTGAAATGGCTAAAATAATTGCGGTTACTTCAGGAAAAGGCGGTACCGGCAAATCTACAGTCTGCGCCGGACTCGGATATACTCTTGCAAAGCAGGGTCACAGAACTCTTCTTATAGAGCTTGATTTCGGTCTGAGATGCCTTGATATCATGTTCGGCATGGAGAACAGCATTGAGTACGATCTCGGCGACGTTCTCAGCGGAAAGAAGAAGGCCCTTGAAGCCATCACTCAGGTGAATATGGCAAGCAACCTCAATCTCCTCTGCGCACCGAAAACCCTTACAAGCGTTTCTGCGGATCAGATAATCGACATCTGCCGCTCGGTAAAGAAGTATTTCGAGTACATAATTATTGATACTGGTGCGGGAATCAATTCTCACGTTTTCGATATCGTTGAACAGGCGAATCTCATTCTTGTTGTATCTACCCCCGATCCGGTTTGCATAAGAGACGCAAGCCTGATGTCAGACGAGTTCTACAACAGAGGAAACAAGAGTCAGAGACTTATTATCAATAAGATAAGCAAAAAAGTCATCGGCAACGCGCTTGTTGCCAATCTCGACGAAATTATTGACAAAATCGGCGTTCAGCTCATCGGTGTTATCCCCGATGACTTCAAAATGACGGTGGCTACGGGTACGGGAACTCCTATCCCGACTGATTCACAGGCTCTCAAGGCGTTTGATGCGATTTCAAAGCGTCTCGGCGGTGAATTTGTTCCGCTTACCGTTAAAACGTCCTGAATTTACAGATAAAAACTTCCGCACAGCGGGGAAAGGATAGACATATGAAGATCGCTCTCATAGCACATGATGCAAAAAAAGAACTCATGGTTCAGTTCTGCAGCGCATACTGCGGAATTCTTTCAAAGCATACTCTTATTGCTACAAATACAACAGGCAAACAGGTCAGCGAAGCAACAGGGCTTCCTATAAAGAGATACCTCAGCGGACAGGGAGGCGCAGAACAGATTCTGGCTCTTCTCTCATGTAATGAGGTGGATATCCTTCTTTTCTTCCGCGATCCTATAAATGCAAAGGCAACAGACGTTCACGGTATGAACCTTCTCAGGCTGTGCGATGTACATAATGTTCCGGTAGCAACAAATATCGCAACTGCCGAAGCACTTATACTCGCCCTTGAAAGAGGCGATCTGGATTGGCGCGAAGTCGGCAATCCGGCTATCTGAATGATATAAATTGTCCCTTTTTCAGGGACAATTTTCATGTAACCATAAAGAAAGGAAAGCTTATATATGGCTGTTAATATCAAACGCCCGAACGGCACAGAAGATGTTCTCCCGAAAGATGTGTATAAATGGCACACCGTGGAAAAGGTTGCAAGGGAGATCGCTGAAAGCTTCGGCTTTTCGGAGATAAGAGTCCCGACATTTGAGAATACCGACCTCTTTCTGCGCTCTGTAGGTGAAACTACCGATGTGGTCCAGAAGGAAATGTATACCGTAAAGGCTAAGGAGACCGAGTTTACGCTCCGTCCGGAGGGTACTGCCGGAACCATCCGCGCAATGCTCCAGAACGGACTCCTCAACGATGCACTTCCGCAGAGAGCTTACTACATTATCTCATGTTTCCGTCACGAAAGACCTCAGGCAGGCAGACTGCGCGAGTTCCACCAGTTCGGACTTGAAATGGCAGGAAGCGCTTCGCCGGCTGCCGATGCAGAAGTCATCTCGCTCGCAAAAACTCTCCTCGACCGTCTCGGACTGCGCAATATTGAGCTTTATATAAACTCGATAGGCTGTCCGAAGTGCAGAGGAAAGTATCAGGAGGCGCTGAAAGCGCATTTTGGCGCGCGCAAGGATGAACTTTGCGATTCGTGCAGGGAGCGTCTTGTTAAGAACCCGATGAGACTTCTCGACTGCAAGAGCCCGATTTGTCAGTCAATAGGCGAGGGTGCTCCGATAATAACCGATTACCTTTGTGAGGAATGCTCCGAGCACTTCGAGAGCCTTAAAAAATACCTCACAGGGCTGAATATAAGCTTTAAGGTCAACCCGAAGATCGTTCGCGGACTTGATTACTACACCAAGACTGTCTTTGAATTTGTCACGACTGAGATCGGCGCGCAGGGTACTGTCTGCGGCGGCGGACGCTATGACGGACTCATTGAGCAGCTCGGCGGCAAGAGTGTTCCCGCACTTGGTTTTGCAATGGGTATCGAGCGCCTGCTGCTTGTTATGGACAAGCAGGGCTGCGATTACATTGAGCCTAAGAAGTGCGATATCTACTTTGCCACAATGGGCGAGGCTGCGCTTGAAAAGGCTATCGCGCTTTCGCACAAACTCCGCGAGTACGGCTATTTTGCCGAGTTTGATCTCATGGGCCGCGGAATAAAGGCTCAGATGAAGTACGCAAACAAGGTGGGAGCGGTATTTACCGCAGTTATCGGCGACAACGAGCTTGAAAGCGGCAAGGTAAAGCTCAAGGATATGGAAAAGGGTGAGGAAACCGAGATCGCTCTTGATGATAAATTTACCGGAAACTTTGAATCGGTTTATTTCAATAAAATGATGGATTGTCTCGACGATGCAGAAAATATGCCGGCTTTCCTGAAAAATGAGGAGAATAAGTAAAATGGCAGATACAATGAAAGGCTTGAAAAGAACACATTACTGCGGCGAAGTTACTCAGCCGGGCGGCGAGGCAGTAGTCGGCGGATTCGTTGACAGAGTAAGAAACAAGGGCGGAGTTATCTTCATAGTTCTCCGCGACAGAACAGGCGTTGTACAGCTCCTTTTTAACGATGAGACTGATCGTGCGCTTTTTGACAAGGCTGCTTCATGCAGAAGCGAGTATGTTCTCATGGCTAAGGGCGAGGTTCGCGAGCGTGAGAGCAAGAACCCCAACCTCAAGACAGGAAACGTTGAGATCTTCGTTACTGACCTTAGAATCCTTGCAAAGGCTCAGACTCCGCCTTTCGAGATAGTAAGCGATACGAATGTAAACGAGGAACTGCGCCTCAAATACCGTTATCTCGACCTGCGCCGCGAGCCGCTCCAGAGAAATATCATCATGCGCCACGAACTGGCGAAGCTCACAAGAGAATACTTCTACGAGAACGGATTCCTTGAGATCGAAACTCCCATGATGATGAAGTCAACTCCCGAGGGCGCGAGAGACTATCTCATTCCTTCAAGAGTGCATAAGGGAAAATTCTATGCTCTGCCGCAGTCACCCCAGATCTACAAGCAGCTTCTCATGATCTCGGGATATGACCGCTACATTCAGCTTGCGCGCTGCTTCCGCGATGAGGATCTCCGCGCTGACAGACAGCCTGAATTCACGCAGATAGACCTTGAAATGTCGTTTGTTGATTCGGAGGACATTCAGGAGTGCGTAGAGGGATTCGTTCACCGCGCATTTGAAAAGCTTATGAACGTTGACGTTCAGCTTCCTCTCCCGAGACTTACCTTTGCAGACGCAATGAACCGCTACGGTTCTGATAAGCCTGATACCCGTTTCGGCTTTGAGATTCAGGATATAACGGAAACCGTAAAGGATATCGACTTTGTTGTATTCAAAAATGCAATCGCTGAGGGCGGTTCAGTCCGCGCAATAAATGTCAAGGACGGTGCGGCTACATACACACGCAAGGAAATTGACAAGCTCACCGAACACGCTAAGGGAATCGGAGCAAAGGGGCTCGCTTATATTCGCTGGGCAGACGAGCCTAACTGCTCATTTAAGAAATTCCTCGGCGAGGGCGACCTCGAACGTATCTGCGAGGCTGTCGGAGCTGTTAAGGGCGACCTCGTTCTCATCTGTGCTGACAAGACCAATACGGTTCTGTCAACTCTCGGTGCGCTCCGTCTTATTGCAGGCAAGCGCATGAACGTTATTCCTGAGGATAAGTATAATTTCCTGTGGATCACAGAGATGCCCTTCTTCGAGCACGACGACGACAACGACACATGGGTCGCGGCTCACCACCCTTTCACCATGCCTATGGAGGAGTGTCTTGAGTATCTCGATACCGACCCTGCAAACGTTCGTGCGAAGGCGTGGGATCTCGTACTCAACGGCACAGAGCTTTCAAGCGGCTCAATGCGTATCACCGACTATGAACTTCAGCAGAAGATGTTCGAGGCTCTCGGCATGAGCGATGAGGAGATCCAGGTTAAGTTCGGATTCCTCGTTGACGCATATAAGTACGCAGCTCCGCCTCACGGTGGTATGGGAATCGGTCTTGACCGTCTGGCAATGATAATGTGTCATGCTGACAGTCTCCGTGACGTAACTGCTTTCCCGAAGGTTCAGAATGCGAGCGAGCTTATGTCCGAGTGTCCCGCGGAAGTCGATGACGAGAGCCTTGATGTTCTCGGAATCAAAGTTGTTGAACATGAGGCCGAGTAATCATTTTTATGCAGTCTGCGGAATCGTCAGTATTGACGGGAAGATCCTCTTTGTCCGCCATACATACGGCATGGCAAAGGACAGGATACTCATTCCGGGAGGCTATGTCCGCGAGGGGGAACTTCCCACGGCGGCCGTTGAGCGAGAAATTTTTGAGGAGACAAGTATCCGAACAAAGGCGGAGTCTGTCTTTGCCGTTCAGTTCCGTCCGGAACAATGGTGCGTAGTCTTTCTGATGAAGCATATTTCCGGCGAGCCGAAGTCGGACGGTTACGAAAACAGCGAGGTAATGCTGCTTACTCCGCAGGAAGCTGTGGATCGCAGCGATATTACAAACATGAGCCGTGCGATACTGAAATCGTATATTCAGGACGAAAACAATACTCTCGGTCTTGGGCATTATCGTTCGATATCGCTGACTGAGGGCGAATATGAGATTTTCGGCTCGGGCGAGGGCAAAAACTGAATCGGCTGAAAAATCGGAAATATTTGTAAAAAATGCTTGACAGAATGATCGGGCTGTGATATGATATAAGCAAATAATAGTAATTAAAGGGAGCTGTCTGTAGGATAAGCTCCCTTTTTGCATATTATTTCAAATAATTTTTATTTTGCCTATTGACAAAATAATATAGGTTTGCTATAATTAGAATATCACAAATGACTGTTGGTCATTTTTAGGGAGGTGACATGATGGCATCGGAGGCTGTAAAGAAGATCCTTGAGGCAGAGTCCGAATCAAATCGGAAGATCTCGGAGGCAAGACAGAAAAGCGAGGAGATCATCCGAGATGCTCAGGGCGGAGCTTCACTTCTGATACAGAAACGAATAAGCGAAGCCAATACGGCTGCTTTAAAGTCTCGCTCGGAATATGCCGATAAACTCGGGGAATACACCCGAAATGCGCAGGCTGAGTGCGATAAGCAGATAGCTGCGATACAGCAGCAGGCGCAGCAGAACATGAGCGGTGCAGTTGATGAGATCATCGCGAAATTCTTCTGACTATCAGAGTTTTCCTTATCTATACAAAAAGGAGAGTGATGCAAAAAATGGCGAAGCTTAAAATGAAGAAAATCGAAATGATAGCTTTGCTTACCGACAGCAAAAAGATCATTGAACTGCTCCAGCGGCGCGGAGTCGTTGAGCTGTGCGAAAACCCCGATGAGGAGCTCATGGACACAAGCGTTGCGGCGGTCGTAAGCGAATTTGAAAAGTTCCGCGTGACGGCTGTTCAGGCGCTGGAGATCCTTGAGAAGTATGCTCCCGAAAAATCCTCGCTGACCGATATGCTCGGCGGCAGGAAAGAGGTCGAGAAACACGCTTTCGGCAAAGAGGCAATGCAGCTTGAAAAGATCATGAACTCGGCAAACGAGATCATACGTCTCAGCAAGATAATTGCAGAGGCACAGGCTGAATCAGCGCAGCTTGGCGTGAAGTATGATACGCTCGTTCCGTGGAGTACGCTCGATGTTCCGCTCAACTTCAGGGGAACGGCTAAAACCTCGGCATTTATCGGTACTTTGCCGTATCCGATAACGGCGCAGGAACTTGAATCCCAGCTTCCGGACGGGTGCAGTGCGGAAGTTGTTGCGGCTTCAAAGGAGCAGACAAACTTGTTTGTTATCTGCACCAATGAGTCGGCTCAGGAGGCGGAGGAATGTCTTAGAAAGAGTTCCTTTGCGGCAGTTTCTGAGTCCGAGAAGGGCACTCCGGCTGAAATAATGGAGCGTATCAGGCAAAGACAGGATTCACTTGCAAAGCTTATCAATGACGCGCAGGAGGATATCAGGGGCTTTGAGGAAAAGCGCGAGCATCTCAAGTTCACGGTAGACTACCTGCAAATGCGAAAAGAAAAGTATGAGGCGCTGAACGACCTCGGCTTTACCGAGAGTACTTTCGTTCTCACGGGATATATTCCCGAAAAGTACGCAGAGCCTCTGCAAAAGGAGATCGAGAAGAAGTACACGGCGGCGATAACTTTCTCAGATCCGTCTGAGGACGAAGATGTTCCCGTACTTCTTGAAAACAGCGAATTTTCAGAGCCTGTGGAGGGCATAACAAAAATGTACGCAATGCCGTCCAAGGACGACGTTGACCCGACGCCTGTAATGTCATTTTTCTATTATCTTTTCTTCGGAATGATGCTCTCTGACGCAGGCTACGGACTTATCATGCTGATCGGTACGACTATCGCACTGAAAAAGTTCAAACTTGAAACGAGTATGCGCAAGACGCTCACCATGTTCCGTAACTGCGGAATATCCACGATTTTCTGGGGCGCGCTTTTCGGAAGCTGGTTTGGTGATATCGTTCAGGTCGTAGGACGCGAGTTCTTCGGCAAGGAGATCGGAAGCATTGCACTCTGGTTCGAGCCTATTGACGACCCGATAAAGCTGCTGCTTTTCTCGTTTGGTCTCGGCATACTTCACCTTTTCCTCGGCGTAGCGGTCTCGTTCAAAATGAGCTGGGACAAGGGTGAAAAGTTCGGGGCGATATGTGACGCACTTTCGATTTATATGATAATAATCGGCGTTGCACCGCTCGGAGCAAGTATTCTTACAGACGTTCCTGCAATTCTCACGAAGATCGGCGGCTATCTGCTCATTGCAGGCGTTGTTCTGCTCGTTCTCACAGCAGGCAGAAGTTCAAAATCTATCTTCGGCAAATTCTTCGGCGGACTTTATGCACTCTATAACACGGCTACCGGCTGGCTGAGTGATATTCTTTCATATTCGAGACTTCTTGCGCTCGGACTCGCAACCGGAAGTATCGCGGGAGTAATCAACCTTATGGGTACAATGCCGAGCAATATGATCGTAAAGGCTATCGTGCTTGTGGTCGTATTCATTGTCGGTCACACGGCAAATCTGGCAATAAATCTTCTCGGCGCTTATGTTCACACGGACAGATTACAGTTCGTTGAGCTGTTTTCAAAGTTCTATACCGGCGGCGGACGCGAGTTTTCACCGCTTTCTGTCAACACACAGTATATCAAATTCAAGGAGGAAAATATCAATGACTAATATGGGACTTGTACTGGCAATTGTTGGAGCTGCTCTTGCGGCTCTCTTAGCAGGCATCGGATCGGCAAAGGGCGTAGGCCTCGTGGGTGAGGCTGCTGCGGGCGTAGTTTCCGTAGACCCCTCAAAGTTCAGCAAGGTGCTGATACTCCAGCTTCTCCCCGGTACGCAGGGACTTTACGGACTTCTCACAGCTATCCTCATGCTCAGCAGGATCGGCGTTATCGGCGGAAATGCAGCAGAACTCACAACAGCACAGGGCTGGATGTTCCTTATCGCAGCTCTCCCGATAGCTATCGTGGGACTTATCTCAGCTATCTTTCAGGGAAAGACGGCTGCCGCTGGCGTAAGCATTACAGCAAAGAAGCCTGAGCACAACGGTAAGGGTATCATCATGGCAGCTATGGTTGAAACATACGCTATCCTTGCACTTCTTGTTTCAATTCTTCTTATCTACAACATTGCTATCTGATTTTTAACGGAGGTGAAGATATGTCAGGACTTGACGAGATTCTGAATATCATAGACGAACAGCGCATACAGAATGAGGAAAGTATCATCGGCGCGGCAAATCAGAAAGCAGCAGCGATCAGATCCGAGGGCGAGCAGAAAGCACAGAAAGCTTACAGCGAGCAGCTTGAAAAGGGTCAGACGGACGCAAAACGCGATTTTGTGAACGCGTGTGCTTCGGTTGACTCGGATATGAAGCGAAAGGTTCTCGACAGCAAGGTAAAGCTTATAGATTCGGCAATAGAGGCAACTCTTGAAAGACTTGCAAAGCTTCCCGAGGACGAGTATTTCGCAATGCTGAAAAGGCTTGCGGAGCAGAAACTGCGAAAGGGCAGCGGATTGATCTCGCTCAGCGCAAATGACTTGAAGCGCCTGCCCGCCGACTTTGAAACCGATATAAGGTCGAGTGCCGAAAAACTCGGTGGTACGCTGGAAATTTCCAAAAAGCCTGCCGACATAAGCGACGGATTTATCCTGAGCTATGGACTTATTTCTGAAAATTGCAGTTTCCGTGCGATCATCGAGTCTGAACGTGACGAGGTTAGAGATACGGCAGCTGCGAAACTGTTCGGGTAGGTGATCGCGCATGGGTAATACATCTTATGCAAGCGCAGTTGCGGCTGTAAGAGCTATGGAAAATTCGCTCCTTACTCACAGCGATATCGAGCAGCTTATTGCGTCAAAGAGCAAGGCTGAGTACAACTCGCTGATCTCCGCAAAGGGCAGCGAGCAGGCAACTCTTGAGGATGTCTGGGATATGCTACGCGCATATGCTCCGAATGACCGGGAACTTGAGATACTGCTTTACAAGAACGATTTTCACAATCTGAAGGCAGCGCTAAAAGCTGTGATCTCGGGCAAAGAGCCGCAGCATTACTTTATACGTCCGACAAATCTTGATCTTGACAAGCTTGTTGTCGCGATAAAGTCAAAGGAGTATGAATATCTTCCGGAGTATATAAGAAAAACCGCGCAGGAGGCTTACGAGCTTCTTACGAGGACACTTGACGGACAGCTTTCCGATTCCGTTATTGATACAGCGGCGCTCGAGGCAATGCAGCGGGCAGCTTACAGGCACGGCGGAGAATTCATGCGCCGATATGCCGAAATGACGGCTCTGTACGCGGATATCAAGACCGCTTACAGGTGCGCGCTTATGAAAAAGCCGAAAAGCTTTATCGAAACTGCGGTGTGCGGAACTTCCGAGCTTGACAAGGATTCGCTTGTGAGAGCGGCTCTTGAGGGAGTTGACGGACTTTTCGCATATCTTGATAATACGCAGTACAGCGATGCGGCAAAGCTACTCAGGGAAAGCCCTGCAAAGTTTGAAAAGCTTTGCGATGACGAGATGATAGAGCTTGCTCAGACTTCAAGAATGACTGCATTCGGCACAGAGCCTCTTGCGGCGTACTACCTCGCAAAAGAGGCTGAAATAAAAAATCTTCGCATTATCTCGGTCTGCAAGGAGAGCGGAACTGATAGGGAAACAATTACGGAAAGGATGAGAAAGCTCTATGTATAAAACAGCGGTAATCGGCGACAGCGCGAGCGTTTCGGGCTTTGCCGCACTCGGACTTTCCGTGTTCTGCGAAACTGAGGCAGAAAAAATTTCAAAGCTGATAACAAGGCTCGCAGCAAATGATTTTGCGGTGATCTATATTACCGAACCCGCTGCGGCACTGGTCGGCGATACTATAAATAAATACAGGAGCAGCCGTCTGCCCTCGATAGTGCTTATTCCGGCGATCGAGGGAAACACAGGCGACGGAATGCGTTCACTCCACGAGGCTGTGGAGAAAGCGGTAGGCTCCGACATTTTGAAACAGAATTGAGGCGAATAAATCATAATGAGCAGCATAGGAACAGTAGTAAAGATCTCCGGTCCTCTCGTTGTTGCGGAGGGAATGCGAGACGCTAATATGTTTGACGTTGTGCGCGTAAGCGATACGCGTCTTATCGGCGAGATCATCGAAATGCACGGCGACCGTGCTTCGGTTCAGGTTTATGAGGAAACAGCAGGTCTCGGCACGGGCGCAAAGGTTGAGTCAACAGGCGAGCCTATGAGCGCCGAACTTGGCCCGGGACTTATAAAGAGTATCTATGACGGGATCCAGCGTCCGCTTGCAGCTATCAGAGCCGTCAGCGGAAACAATCTCGCAAGAGGCGTTGAAGTCCCCTCGCTTGACAGAGAGGCTCTCTGGAAGTTCACACCGACCGTCAAGGCAGGCGACAAGGTAAGCGGCGGCGATATAATAGGAACAGTTCCCGAAACAGACATCGTTCTCCATAAGATAATGGTGCCTAACGGCGTTGAGGGAACGGTAAAGTCCGTTTCTGAGGGAGAGTTCCACGTTGATGACACGGTTTGCGTTATCGAGACCGAAAAGGGCGAAAAGGAACTGACAATGATCCAGAAATGGCCTGTAAGACGCGGCAGACCCTATAAGAAAAAGCTTTCTCCCGATATGCCGCTGGTAACAGGTCAGCGTGTCGTTGACTGCCTTTTCCCGATAGCAAAGGGCGGCGTTGCGGCTATCCCCGGGCCTTTCGGAAGCGGCAAGACCGTTACTCAGCACCAGCTTGCAAAGTGGGCTGACGCTGACATTATCGTTTATATCGGCTGTGGCGAGCGCGGCAACGAGATGACCGACGTTCTCAACGAATTCCCCGAGCTTATCGACCCTAATACGGGCAAGTCCCTCATGGAGAGAACTGTCCTCATCGCAAACACTTCAGATATGCCTGTTGCAGCCCGTGAGGCGAGCGTTTACACAGGTATCACTATTGCGGAATATTACCGCGACATGGGTTATTCGGTAGCTCTCATGGCTGACTCGACCTCGCGCTGGGCAGAGGCTTTGCGTGAAATGTCGGGACGACTTGAGGAAATGCCGGGCGATGAGGGATATCCTGCATATCTCGGAAGCCGTCTTGCACAGTTCTATGAGCGTGCAGGCAGAGTCATCTCAACGGGCAAAGAGGGACGAGAGGGAGCGCTTTCGGTTATCGGTGCGGTTTCGCCTCCCGGCGGTGATATCTCGGAACCGGTATCGCAGGCTACTCTGCGTATCGTAAAGGTTTTCTGGGGACTCGATGCAAATCTTGCTTATCAGAGACACTTCCCCGCAATAAACTGGCTCACCAGCTATTCGCTTTATGCGGATTCACTTGGCGAGTGGTACAACAACAATGTTTCGGCTGACTGGATGAAGCTCCGCGCGAGGTTCATGGAGATACTCCACGATGAGGCAGAACTGAAGGAGATCGTCAAGCTTATCGGTATGGACGCTCTTTCCTCAAACGACCGCCTTAAAATGGAGACTGCGCGTTCTATTCGTGAGGATTTCCTGCACCAGCTTGCATTCCATGAGGTCGATACCTATACAAGCCTCAAAAAGCAGCTTTACATGATGAAGCTGATACTCGGATTCAATGATGAAGCGGCTGATGCAGTTGCAAAGGGCGCGGACATCGAGAAGATATCGGCGCTGCCTGTCCGTGAAAAGATCGGACGTTTTAAGTATGTTGCCGAAGAAAATACAGACGCAGAGTACGATAAGCTCACAACAGAAATTTCGTCAGAGCTTCACGATCTGCTCAGCAAGGAGGAAGACTGATGCCAAGAGAATACAGAACAATTGAAGAGGCGGCAGGTCCTCTGCTCCTTGTAAAGGACGTTGAAGGAGTAAAATACGGCGAGCTTGCCGAAATAAGACTTGCAAACGGTGAAAAGCGCCGCTGCCGTGTCCTTGAAATAGACGGCACAAACGCAATGGTGCAGCTTTTTGAGAATGCTGCCGGAATCAATCTTCAGGACAGCAGCGTTGTATTTTCGGGTCACCAGATGGAACTCGGCGTATCGGAAGATATGCTCGGACGAGTTTTTGACGGTCTCGGACGCCCGATCGATGACGGTCCTGAGATAATCCCCGAAATGAGAATGGACGTTAATGGACTCCCCATGAATCCTGTTGCAAGAAAGTATCCGCAGGAGTTCATTCAGACCGGCGTTTCTGCAATTGATGGACTTAATACCCTCGTAAGAGGTCAGAAGCTCCCTATTTTCTCAGCGAGCGGACTTCCTCACGCACAGCTTGCGGCTCAGATCGCGCGTCAGGCTAAGGTTCGCGGTAAGGACGAGCAGTTCGCCGTTGTTTTCGCGGCAATGGGTATCACATTCGAGGAATCGGAATACTTCGTCCAGAGCTTCAAGAGCACGGGTGCGCTTGACAGAACGGTTCTTTTCGTAAACCTCGCAAACGATTCGGCTATCGAGCGTCTTGCGACTCCGAAAATGGCTCTTACTGCTGCCGAGTATCTCGCTTTTGAAAAGGGAATGCACGTTCTGGTAATTCTTACCGATATCACCAACTACGCGGACGCTCTGCGTGAAGTTTCGGCTGCACGAAAGGAAGTTCCCGGCAGACGCGGATATCCCGGATATATGTACACCGACCTCGCGTCTATTTACGAGCGCGCAGGCAGACAGGACGGCAAAGAGGGAAGTATCACAATGATACCTATCCTCACCATGCCAGAGGACGATAAGACTCACCCGATCCCCGACCTTACGGGCTATATCACAGAGGGTCAGATAATTCTCTCCCGTGAATTGTACAGAAAGGGCATAAATCCCCCGATCGACGTTCTTCCGTCACTTTCACGACTCAAGGATAAGGGTATAGGTGAGGGCAAGACCCGCGCAGACCACTCTGACACGATGAACCAGCTTTTCTCGGCTTATGCACGAGGCAAGGACGCAAAGGAGCTTATGGTGGTTCTCGGCGAGGCGGCTCTTACGCCTACAGACCTCATTTATGCGAAATTCTCGGACGAATTCGAGCGCAGATACGTTTCGCAGGGCTTTGACAATGACCGCAGCATAGAAGAAACTCTTGAGATAGGCTGGGAGCTTCTCAAACTCCTCCCGAGGAGCGAGCTGCGCCGAATCAGAGAGGAATATCTCACCAAGTATTACGATACGCAGAAATGAGGTGAGCTGATTGGCAAGACTTAACGTAAATCCTACGCGAATGGAGCTGAGTCAGCTCAAAAAGAAGCTTGCCTCTGCCCGCAGGGGACACAAGCTCCTCAAAGATAAGCGTGACGAGCTTATGCGGCAGTTTATGATACTGATAAAGGAAAACCGACAGCTTCGCACGGAGGTAGAGCAGGCGATCGCACAGGCTAACCGTTATATGGCGGTCGCAGGTTCGGTTATGCAGAAAGAGGCTCTTGAAACAGCACTTATGCTCCCGAAGCAGGAGGTCGAACTTGAAGTAAGTGAAAAGAACGTGATGAGCGTGTACATTCCTGAATTTACGGCGAAATACCGCACGGACGATACCAATGACATCTACTCTTACGGTACAGCGTTTACTTCTATCGACCTTGACGGAGCGGTAAGCGCGCTAAGCGAAGTTTTTCCGAAGATGATACGTCTGGCAGAGGTTGAGAAAGCGTGTCAGCTCATGGCGGACGAAATCGAAAAGACCCGACGCCGCGTAAATGCTCTTGAACACATCATGATACCTGACTATGAGGAGACGATAAGGTATATTACCATGAAGCTCTCCGAAAACGAGCGCAGTACTACTACTTCGCTCATGAAGGTAAAGGATATGGTTCTCAAACAGAGTCATCATTACTCAAACTGATGAATCTAACGTTTATGGATAAATGAGAATGCCGCCGAAAGGCGGCATTTTAGTTTATCAAAACGATTTGAGGGGCGCTTTGAGGTTATATGCGGGGCATTGTCCCACACCCCACCAAAGGCTCTGCCTTTGGAATCCGCTAAAGGGTTATCAACCCTTTAGAATCCCATTATTAGTTAGGTCGTGTTGACACTAAGCCTAACAACGCATCTTTTCGGCAAAATTTAACGCATCCTGCGTTAAAAAGTCTTGACAGGCGACAGCCTGCCTGCAACTTTTTGCCTTGTCTACGTAAAATTTATGCTCGAAAATCTGCATATTATCTTAGTGTCAACACTCCCTAAAAAGACTTTATTTGACATTTTCACTAATTTGTGGTATAATAAGCAAAAACTTGTTTAGCAACACCGCTGATGTGCGTGAGCACTTTCGTGCGGTTTGTTTTCATATTTATAACCGAGGGAAAATTATGATAAAGAGAATAATTTCTGCGGGAGTGCTTTGCTGCCTTGCCGCATTAACGGGCTGTGGTTCGCAAAAGACCACTGTTCCGAATACCGTTCAGAACGGAACTATTGCCAAGACAACTGCTGTTTCGGAATCATCTGCCGAAGATGTGACCGAAAGCGAAACAGAGGCGGTGACTGACCCTGAAATTTCACCGTACAGAAATCCGCTTACCGGTGAACTCGGCTATGCTGAGTCTGCCGTAGGAAAGCGTCCCGTGGCGGTCATGGTGAATAACCTGAAAGGAGCTTTGCCGCAATATGGCATAGCAGAGGCGGACATAATTTACGAGCTTCCCGTAGAGGGCGGAATCACGCGTCTTATGGCAGTTTATGCAAACTATGCCGATGTGCCGGAGGTCTGCTCCGTGAGAAGCTGTCGCTACTATTACCCGATCCTTTGTCTCGGCATGGACGCAATCTATTGCCACTGGGGACTCGACCAGACTATCGCTAAAGAGACACTGGAGCGCACCGGAATAGATCACCTTGACGGTGGTCAGTATTACGGCTCGCTCTATTTCCGGGATTCCGAACGCGAAAGGACGTATGCTCAGGAGCACACCGGCTACCTTGACGGCCCAAAGCTTCCCGAAGTATTGGAAAATCAGGGGATAAGAACCGAATTGCTGGACTATTACGATCAGCCGTTGTTTAATTTTGCGTCAGAGGACGAAAAAATAATTCCGCAGGGAGAAAATGCTCAGGAGGTCACGCTGAATTTCTCGGGTTCGTATTACAGTACGTTCCAATATGACGAGACGAGCGGCGAGTATAAGAAACTCCATTCGGGCGAACCGCACATGGATCAGCGCACAGGCACACAGCTTAGTTTTGAGAATGTTCTCATTCTGCAAACATTAGTTTATCCGCGCGAGAACAATTACCTGATGGACGTTGAGCTTTCTGGCGGAATGGGATATTATGTCTCGAACGGCGGCATTGAGCAGCTCACTTGGGAAAAATCGTCCGAAACCGCGCCTATCAAGCTCTATGACTTCTCAGGCAGCGAGCTTACGCTGAACTGCGGAAAAACCTATATCGGCATTATCGGCAGCGATAAACAGATCTCATACTCTTAAATTCAAAAATGCTCCTCCTCGATCCGAGGGGGAGCATTTTGCGTTATTTCAATGAATCTATCCACGCGTTAAGCTGTGCCTTTGGACGAAATCCAACCGTTCTGCCGACTTCCTTGCCGTTTTTGAACGCGATAAGCGTGGGAATACTCTGTATTTCGTATTCCTCTGCAATATCTGCGTTATCATCGGAGTCGATACCGTAAAAAGCTGCGTCACTGCGTTCGTTGGAAATTTCATTCAAAACAGGCCCGAGCATTCTGCAGGGCCCGCACCATACCGCGTTGAAGTCTGCTATTGCAAAGTCCTTTTCGAGTATCTCCGAGATGTCGTTGTTTTTGATTACCTTTACCATAACTTTACTCTCCTTTTTTCTTTTCTGATATATATGAAACTGCTGATAATGCAGCAATATTGCCCTGACCTGCCGCCTTGATGTATTGATAGGGAGTTCCGACAGCGTCTCCGCAGGCAAAGCAGCCGTTGATATTTGTTGCCATTTGCGCGTTTACGGCGATGTGCGCGCCGTTTGTTTCAATTCCCGGAACAAGTTTGTCGGGAGCTACAGCGTTCCTCAAAATGAAAATGCCGTCCACAGCTATATCGCCCTTATCCGTTCTGAGGGTAGTTACTTTCTTATCGCCGATTATTTCAAGTGGCTTGTCCGGAATCACTTCAATATTATCCCTCTTAGATCCGGCTTTTTTCTTTAGCGGCAGATACAAGACTTTTTGGCAGGTTTCTGCGAGAAATTCCGCTTCCGATACTGCTTCGTCATTGTATCCGAGAACGGCGACAGTTTTACCTTTGTAAAGGAACGCGTCGCAGGTCGCGCAGTAGCTCACGCCCTTGCCGAGAAATTCAATTTCGCCAACGAGCGGCTTGCCGAGAATTGCTCCCGTGGCGAGTATGACTGTTTCGGATTCGTACATACCTGCCGTCGTCTGGAGCGTAAAGCGGTCGCCCATATCGTAAACGGCAATAACTTGCTCCTGCGTGATTGAAAGGCACATTGTTGCGAGATGACTGCTGTAGGCTTTTTCCAGTTCAGCTCCCGAAATTTCGGGCAGACCGGGATAATTTCTTATAAGGTGCGCCTTGCCTATCTTCTCGCTTATTCCGCTGCCTCCGAAAAGCAGTACGCTTTTATTGCGAGCCTTTGCGGTTATAGCTGCGGAGATCCCGGCAGGGCCGCTGCCTATTATCGCGATATCGGTTCTCATATTTACCGCCTCCGTTCGTTTTTTGCAGCAGATCCCGACAGAGAGAGGGAATACGGTTACTGCACAAATATAGATTTAGCATAATTAAATTGAACTAAATCTATATCCTGACTTCATTATACAGTCAAAAATAGCATTTGTCAATACCATTTTGGAAAATTCACATTTTCTGCACAAATTCGCAAATACACTGTAACAGTTATCTTTTCCAAAATCAGGGCAAAAATACGCTTGTCGGCATAAAAAAGCCGCCTGTGTTCCGATTTACGAAACACGGCGGCAGTTTTTATTCGATTATTCCAGAAAATCTCTTACCTTTTTGCTTCTGCTTGGGTGACGGAGCTTTCTGAGAGCCTTAGCCTCAATCTGACGTATACGCTCACGGGTAACATCAAAGCGCTGACCCACTTCTTCAAGAGTGCGTGATTTGCCGTCCTCAAGACCAAATCTGAGTTTGAGCACCTTTGCCTCGCGATCCGTAAGCGTTGAGAGAACTTCGTTGAGCTGCTCCTTGAGGAGAGTGTGAGAAGCTGCTTCAGCAGGAGCGGGAGCATCGTCATCGGGAATAAAGTCACCGAGGTGGCTGTCCTCCTCCTCACCGATAGGTGTTTCGAGAGAAACGGGATCCTGAGCCACACGCATTATTTCGTGAACCTTGTCCACCGGCATATTGAGCTTGTCCGCGATCTCCTCGGGCGTCGGGTCGTGACCGTTTTCGTGGAGAAGCTGGCTGGAGACCTTCTTTACCTTGGTTATCGTTTCCACCATATGGACGGGGATACGGATAGTTCTTGCCTGATCGGCAATAGCACGGGTGATAGCCTGACGTATCCACCATGTAGCATATGTCGAGAACTTGAATCCCTTTGTGTAGTCGAATTTCTCTACAGCCTTGATAAGACCGAGATTTCCCTCCTGAATGAGGTCAAGGAACTGCATTCCTCTGCCGACATACTTCTTTGCGATAGAAACAACAAGACGGAGATTTGCCTCGGAAAGTCTCTTTTTGGCATAGGAATCACCCTTAGCCATTCTCTGCGCGAGTTCTATCTCCTCCTCTGTGGTGAGAAGCGGAACTCTGCCGATTTCCTTGAGGTATATCTTAACGGGGTCGTCAATGGCAATACCCTCGGTTGAGAGCGCCATTTCGAGGTCGTCCGTCATGTTTGAATCAAGACCGATCTTCAGGTCTGCGTCAATGTTCATGTCCTCAACGATCTCAATGTTGAGGCTTTCGCAGTTGTCATAAAAGGTGTTGATCTGATCGACGTCAAAATCAAGCTCCTCAAGGGCATCTGTAATTTCCTTGGTAGTCAGTCTGCCGTTTGCCTTACCCTTATCAAGAAGAGCTTCGATAGTAGTTTTTTTGTTTTCCATAAAGAGTCCTCCTATTTTTGACTTTTCGCTCTGAAAATGCTGATCAGATCCTCGTTGCTGAGTTCATCTGACGTTCGTGTATTGCTGTTTCTCAGTACAGCGGCGCAGTCGTTGACAACTTCGCGGCTGACTGTGATTTCTCTGTTTTTTGCTGCTATTCCGCTTATTCTTCCCATTTCTGCCTCAGAAAAATCATTGTTGAGTGAAGAAAGCGAGAAATTTTCGCAGTTTTTCATTCGCTCAAGTATTGCCGAGTAGACCCTTTTGTTGAAAGGGGTCACAAAAATATCGGCAGGAGCGATTTTTTCGGTTTCCGCCCACTCCTCGGGACGTTTCAGCAGGAAATAAATTATTGTTTCCTCTGCCCTTGCCTCCTTTTTGCATCGGACGGCTTCGGGATTTATGTCATCGCGTATGTATGTGGTCTGTGCAGTAATGCTGCGCCATTCGTTTCTTTTCTGCGCACGTTTTGACTTCTCAAGCAGTGAGTCGATATGCGCTTTCAGAACCTGAACGGGAATGTCGCACTTTTTTGATGTGCGGGAAATATACACTTCTCGTTCAAGGGGCGATTCGATTCCTGCAAGAACCTTTGACGCGCGCTGGAGAAGTTCCACGCGCCCAGCCTCTGTATTTATGTCAATGCCGTTTTCGCACTTGTCAAGCATGAAATCGGTCGCGTCAAACGAGCCGTCAATAAGCATACGAAAGCGGTCTCTGCCGAATTTTTTGATGTACTCATCGGGGTCTTTTGCGCCCTCCATACGTATTATCTTGGTGCGCACCCCGACATCGGCAAAGTGATTTATTGCTTTTTGCGTGGCTTTCTGACCGGCTCCGTCACTGTCGTAGGCGACAATTACCTCCTCCGCATAGTGGCTTATGAGCCGCGCCTGTTCCGGCGTGATAGCCGTTCCGAGAGTTGCAACAACGTTCTCGAAACCTGCCTGATTTACGGCGATAACGTCCATGTATCCTTCGCAGAGTATAAGCCGCTTGGTATCGGCGTTTTTGGCGAAGTTCATGGAAAAGAGGTTATTGCCTTTGTTGAAAACAGGCGTATTTCCTGTATTCAGGTATTTAGGCTGTGAGCCGTCAAGAACTCGTCCGCCAAATCCGATAATGTTTCCGCGCAAATCAATGATAGGGAACATGACCCTGTGGCGGAACATATCGAACAGATTTCCTTTTTTGCTTCGTCCGCCCAGCCACGCGTCAACTATTTCATCATCGCTGTAGCCTTTCGCGGAAAGCAGTCTTGTAAGCTCGTCCCATGAGTCGGAAGCGTAGCCGAGACCGTATTTTTTAACAGTCTGCGGCGTGAGTTTTCGCCCTGCAAAATATTGCAGACCTGATTTATCTTTGCCCTTAAAAAGGTTGGTGTAGAAGAAATTCGCCGCTATACGGTTCATTTCGTAGATACGCGTCTTTCTGTGGGCAAGCTGACTGTCTGCGGAATCATTCTGAGGTATCTCAAGTCCCGAACGCTGAGCAAGCAGCTTAACGGCTTCGGTAAAGTCGAGATTTTCAATTTTCATTGTGAATGTAATAACGTCTCCGCCTGCACCGCAGCCGAAGCAGTAAAAGCTCTGCGTATCGGTAAAAACCGTGCAGGAGGGCGTTTTTTCTGAGTGAAACGGACAGGAGCAGACATAGTTCCTGCCTCGTCTTATAAGCTGAACATAGCTGCCCATTACAGTCTCAATTGGGTTGGCATTGCGCAGCATATAGAGAAATTCGTCGTTCCTTGGCATTTTTTCACCCTACTTCCAGAACTTGGGGACGAAAAGCTCGGTATACAGGTCAACCGCGTACTCATCGCTCATGCCCGAGATGTAGTCGCAGACAGCGCGGTCAGCATCGGACTGCTGCATTATCCTGTGGTAGAGTTCAGGCAGCTTATTGCTGTGCTCGATGTAGTACGCATATAGCTTTTTCACGAGCAGTTCAGCTTTGCCCTCCTCAGCTTTTGCAGCAGGATTGGTGTATACCTTTTCAAACATGAATTCTCTCAGCTCATCATGAGCCTTTCTTATGTCGGGAGCAAAATCTATCTCGTACAGACCGTGCTCTATGACCGAAGCAATGAGCGTTGTGATGCGCTTGGTTTTGGTATCGCCCAGAACTCTCACACATTCGCGTGGGAGCGAATCGGGAGAAAGTATCCCCGCGCGTATCGAATCCTCAATGTCGTGATTTATGTAAGCAATGGTGTCGGCAAGACGGACAACGCGACCTTCACGGGTTTCAGCGACCATATTTGTATGGCACTTTATGCCGTCTATTACCGCATGGGTAAGATTCAGACCCTTGCCGTCCTTTTCGAGGACTTCCGCTACGCGAACGCTTTGCAGGTAGTGCTTGAACCCGTGCGGACAAATGTCATTGAGCACCTTTTCGCCGCAGTGTCCGAAAGGGGAGTGCCCGAGATCGTGTCCGAGTGCGATAGCCTCGGTCAGATCTTCGTTGAGCCTCATGCCGCGAGCTATGGTTCGCGCGATCTGCGAGACCTCAAGTGTGTGGGTCAGGCGCGTCCTGTAGTGGTCGCCGACGGGAGACAAAAAGACCTGAGTCTTTCTTTTCAGGCGGCGAAAAGAGTTGCAGTGAAGGATCCTGTCGCGGTCGCGCTGAAATTCGGTGCGGTAAGGACACTTTTCCTCAAATCTTTCGCGCTTTGTGCCGGCTTCGTCAAGGCTCGTACAGGCGTATTCGCTGAGAATGGCGGTTTCTGTGATCTCGGTCTGTTCCCTTACGGTCATAAAAATCTCCCCCTTTCGGCAGTTCTATAATACTTATACTTAAAAATGCGAAAAAACCCTTTAATTTTTTTCAGGAAATTTTTCTCACCGATGAAAAATCCTCAAAAAGCTCGCCACAGTCGGTTATCTCAGCCGAGCCGTTGGTTATCTCGGTAATTTCGCTTATAAGAGCGCTGAGTTTTTTCGAGAGCACAAGCAGTTCTAAAGTGACGCTGTCGGCGAAATCGGAGTTTACGGTGATCGTTTCAAAATTCGGGAGAATGTAGGTGAGTTTGCCGTACATTCCGTAGTCGGTGCATATTTTCAGCCTGTGGCAAAGGCACATATCCATAGTATGCGCGGCATCGCAGGCGAGTGAGGCGGCGTGAGAGTAGGCTCTTACCAGTCCGCCTCCGCCGAGGAGGATTCCGCCGAAATACCGTGTGACCACAACGCATACATCGGTGAGACCGCGCTTTTGCAGCACGTCAAGAACGGGAACACCGGCAGTACCCTGCGGCTCGCCATCGTCGGAATATCGGGAAATATTATCCTTGCGCAGGATATACGCATAAACGTTGTGTTTAGCCTTTCGGTGTTTAGCTTTGATCGTGTTGATGAAATTCACGGCTTCCTCGTCGGTTTTCACGGGAGCAATATAACCGATGAATTCCGAGCGCTTTTCTATGAAGGAGGCTTCTGCCGCCTCGGAAACTGTATAATAATTCATAAATTGTACCTATAACGCAAAAAGGCGGTCAAAGACCGCCTGTAATGTTTTACTTGTCCAGATTGAAACGCTTCTTGAATCTGTCAACACGTCCGCCTGTATCAACGAGCTTCTGCTTGCCGGTATAGAACGGGTGGCACTTAGAACAGATTTCAACCTTGATGTTCTCCTTAGTGGACAGAGTCTCCATTACGTTGCCGCAGTGACAAGTAATAGTTGTCTTGTAGAGAGTAGGATGGATTCCTTCCTTCACGATAGTCACCTCTTTCTTAATAATTAGCAAACCGAGCAGCCCATCAATTACCTTAGACAGTAGTGCTGATATACATTAGATTTATATTATAGCATTAAAATTCTGATATGTCAAGAGAAATCAGAAATATTTTTATTTTTTAACTCTTGCAACTTTGTACTCACCGATATCATAAACTATAATATTATCAACCTCACTGGGAATATCTTCCTCTTTAAAGAAAACATAAAGCGCATCGGTCCTGCCTTTTCCCGAGGAGAGCAGACTGTACTGCTCATCTGCATAGCTCTTGAGAGTTGCGTAATCGGCACGGCACACGATAAAGCTGCTGAGCTTTATATGGTCGTATGCGGCAGGTCGGGCAAAGTCATAATAGAGTTTTGTCTTAGCGACATAGTCCATCGGCAGCGGCAGGAATACCACTTCGTTTATGCCGCCGGAAATAGTTTCCCATTCCTCATCAGTTACGGCGTATTCATATGGCTCTGCGTTGATGTATTGAGCGCGCATGACGTTTCTGACACTGCGCACGTCCATGCCCTGGAGCCACGCGCATATGAAAACTGCGGTGATCGCTGTCTTGAATTCAAGCTTAGATACGATCCACAGAGCGGTCGTCATTACAATGAGGCATGGCCCCCAGATGAAACGGCCCGAGGCACGGAAAATCGAGAGCTTTTTCATGAGAAAATCAGAAAGGTGCAGCTCGAAGATAACGTGTTCATTCAAAGTGACCTTTGTGCTTGTCGCCCAGAAGAATCCCACAAGGAAAACAACGACGAGAGCGGAGATCTCAACCTTGTGCTCCTTTAGGTATGAAGCAATGTATTTAAGCGATGAGCCGTCCTTTTTGCCAATGCGGCTGACCGCTGTTACGATCGCAAGGAAACAGCACACGAGCATTCCGAGTCCGAGATAGCCGAATCCTTCTCCCTGTCCGGTATTGATAGTCAGCGGAGAGAGATACTTGGAAATACCGCAGCCGTTGAAAAATGTATTGAGATTCGCCGAATAATGGGTGAATCCGTTGTCTGTCATACTGCCGTTTTTTTCAAAAGCTCCCAAGATCCACAGGCTTGCCGCTGCGGTAACTGAAGAAACCACAAATGTAACTGCTGCATGAGCAATTTTCTTTTCCTTGAATACGAGCAGAATAAGATAACCGAGCATTATGGTGTAAACCATCGGTATAAAGTAGGGGTGAATGACCGCCGCAAGAACGCAGACAAGAGTCCACAGAAGTATCGGCGTGAATCGGTGCTTGTATTCGCGCTTGTAGTCGAGCATCAGTATCATGGCGGCAATAATCAGCCATATAGCTCCGAGGGCGTTGTGGTGAGTGATTCGCGTAATAGTCGGGAAGAAAACCGAGTAGAACAGCGAACCGATCGAAGTGAAGATGATATTATTTTTTATGCGGCTGAGAAGTACAGCGCCAAGTCCTCCGTTAAGGGCAAAGCAGATGATACCCCACAGTCCGAAATACTGGAAGGTTTCGGGGAGAATAGGCGAAAGCAGTTTGAAAAATACTGCAAAAAGCGGGATAACATCGGCATAAGTGCAACAGACAGCTCCCTCAGAGCTTAGTCCTTCTGTCATTCCGATAGGGAACTGCCAAGGGGTGTTCCTGTAGTACATCCAGCCAAGGTAGTGCTGAGTGGTGTCGTCCGGAGCGGTAAAGATCCACTCAATATTTGAGGTGGAAATTATTTTTGTTCCGAAGATACCTATAAAGATCATCGCTCCGAAAAGTGCTCCTATAGTAAAAGGGAGAAGTTTTTTAGCTTTTTTTGTCATTTTGTGCTCCTGTTGTTATTAAAGCAATGACAGCGAATTCTTTATGTAGTGCTGTCCATACGCTTTTTTGAATATAATCAAGGGTGAACCGAAGTTCACCCTATTCAAATTATTCCATGTTCTTGGAGAAGTCTGCGTAGATCTTCTGTTCAATAGCTTCTGCTTCCTCGCGTGTATCCTGCTTGGAAGTGATGTAAGCCTTTACCTTAGGCTCTGTACCCGAAGGACGAACGATAACCTTTGAGCCGCCCTCAAGGAAGAATGCGAGAACATTCGACTTGGGCAGGGTAAGCTCTGTAACTTCGCCTGTTACGACATTTTTTGAAGTGCTGAGCTTGTAGTCGTCAAAACGAATTACCTTGAGACCTGCGATCTCTGTGGGGTGAGCGTTTCTGAGATTCTCCATGATATCAGCCATTTTCTTCATGCCGCTTGCACCCTCGAATGTGAAGCTGTAGAGGGTCTGGTAGAAGAAACCGTACTTCTTGTACATATTCTCGCGAGCCTGAAGGAGAGTAATACCCTGTGTGCGGTAGTAAGCTGCCATTTCGCAGATAAGCATTGAAGCGTCAACAGCGTCCTTATCTCTTACATATGAGCCTGAAAGATAGCCGTAGCTCTCCTCAAATCCCCAGATATAGCGCTTTTCTTCACCCTTTGCCTCAAGGAGACCGATCTGCTCGCCGATAAACTTAAAGCCTGTGAGAACGTTGATTATCTCAACGCCGTATTCCTTACCGATAAGGTTTACGATGTCTGTTGTTACGATAGTCTTTACAGCGATAGGATTCTCGGGCATTGTACCCTTCTTGATCCTCTGCTGGCAGATGTATTCAAGAAGAAGTGCGCCGACTTCGTTTCCTGAGAAGAGCGCATAGCCGCCGTTTCCGTCGGGAACTGCGATACCTACACGGTCACAGTCGGGATCTGTAGCGAGAAGAAGGTCAGGCTTTACCTCGTTGCAGTATCTCAGTCCGACTTCAAGAGCCTCGCGTATCTCGGGGTTCGGATAAGGGCAGGTCGTGAAGTTTCCGTCAGGGTTCTCCTGTTCCTTAACAACGGTAACATCAGTAATGCCGATCCTCTTGAGGATCTCGCGGACGGGCTTGTTGCCAGTGCCGTTAAGGGGAGTGTAAACGACCTTGAGTCCGCTTGAAGCGCAGAGGTCTGTGTTGATTCCCTCAGCAAGAACGTGCTTGTAGAAGTCCTCGATAACGTCCTGACCGATATAGCTGATATTTCCCTTTGCAAGCTCCTCGTCAAAAGAAGAAGTCTTTACGCCTGTGAACATATCAAGTGAGTTGATCTTTTCGAGAATTATCTCAGCGCCTCTGAGCGTGATCTGGCAGCCGTCCTCGCCGTAAACCTTGTAGCCGTTGTACTTGGCAGGATTGTGGCTTGCTGTAACCATGATACCGCCCTGACACTTGAGTGCGCGTGTTGCCCATGAAAGGCAGGGAGTAGGCATAAGCTCGGAATAAATATGTACCTTTATTCCGTTAGCAGCAAGAACCTCGGCAGCAGCCTTTGAGAAAACATCGCTCTTGATACGGCTGTCGTAGGAAATAGCAACACTGGGGTTTGTGTACTCCTGATTGAGGTAGTCTGCAAAGCCCTGAGTAGCTCGTCTTACTGTGTAAATGTTCATTCTGTTAGTGCCGGCGCCGATAACACCGCGGAGACCGCCTGTGCCGAATTCGAGGTCGCGGTAAAATCTATCAACGATAGCATCGTTGTCGTCCTTTATGCTTTCGAGCTCTGTGCAGAGATCGGGATCATCCTTTGCGTTTTTGCACCAAAGGGTATAAAGTTCTTTTTCAGTCATGATAATACCTCCTAAAGAAATATATTATTAGTATATCACATTTTTTTGAGTTTGCAAAGAAAAAATGCAAATAAAATATAAATTCGTCACGGCGATAAAAAAAGCCGCGGAAAGGACGGCTTTTTTAGTGATATTTACAGAAACGGCAGTTAGTCTCCGAACGAAACACCGATATCACGCGCCGCAATAACGAGATGATTGTCAGTATCAACAAACTTTGTCTTGCCTGCGATGTCCTCGAGTTTGTTAGAGGTTATCTTGTTGCCGATCTTTGCAACAGTTCTGCCGTAGCGTTCCTTGGCGATGAGGTATGCTGCATGAACGCCGAACTGAGTCGAGAGTACGCGGTCGTAAGCGCTCGGAGCACCTCCGCGGAGCATATGACCCGGAACGCATACTCTTGCCTCTATGCCTGTGTTAGCCTGGATCTGAGCCGCAATACGTCCCGTAGCTGTGATAATACCTGCTTCAGCGCGCTTCTTTGCGCGTTCTTTCTTTTTCATCTGAGCTTCCGCAATATCGTAAGCTCCCTCAGCGACTGCAAGGATAGAGAAAGTCTTGCCCGATGCGCTTCTTGCCATAACGGCGTCGCAAACCTTATCGATATCGTAAGGAATTTCGGGGATTATAATGATATCAGCTCCGCCGGCAATACCTGCATTGAGCGTGAGCCAGCCAGCCTTGTTTCCCATTATCTCGCAGACAAGGATTCGCGAATGGCTTGCTGCGGTAGTGTGGAGACGATCAATTACATCGGTTGCGATATCAACAGCCGTATGGAAACCAAAGGTAACATCTGTTCCGTAGATATCGTTGTCGATAGTTTTCGGCAGACCGATAACATTGAGTCCCTCGTCCGCAAGGAGCTTTGAGGTCTTGTGAGTTCCGTTTCCGCCGAGGGTGAGCAGACAGTCAAGCTTCTGCTTCTTGTAGGTCTCTTTCATGTTCTTTACCTTGTCAACGTTATCCTCGCCGATGACCTGCATCATCTTGAACGGCTGACGCTTTGTGCCGAAAATCGTTCCGCCCTGAGTGAGAATGCCCGAAAAAGCGGAAGGAGCCATGTCCTTGCAAAGGTTGTTGATGAGTCCGTAGTAACCGTTTGAGATACCTACGATCTCAACGTTATCCTCGCCGAAACGCTCGTAGCACGCCTTTGCCACGCCTCTGATAGTGGCGTTAAGTCCGGGACAGTCTCCTCCGCTTGTTAAAATACCGATACGTCTTTTCATAATTTTTTACCTCCGTTGGGATTTATATGGAATTATGTCAATACATTGCAGATTTAGCGTTAAGGTTGAAAAATTCCTCAAGCTTTTGTGCAGGCATCGGCTTGCCGTACAGATAACCCTGACCGTAATCGCAGCCTGCCATGCGCAGGATCGACTCCTGCACGGTATTTTCGATACCCTCTGCTATGGTTTCGATTTTTTTTGATTTTGCTATGCGGATGACCGCAGAAACGATTTCGTAAGCAATATTGTCGTGCTCGATGTTGGTTATGAATGAGCGGTCGAGTTTCAGCAGGGTTATCGGGAGAATTTGCAGATAACTCAGTGACGAGTAACCCGTTCCGAAATCGTCCATTGCAAGCTTTACGCCGAGTTCGCGCAGTTTGTTCATCTGCGATACCGCAAAGTCGATATCGCTCAGCGCGAGAGTTTCGGTGAGTTCGACCTCAAGCCACTCGGGACTAAGACCCGAAATGGCAAGAGCCTCATAAACTTTTTCTTTGAGGTCGGTCTGATAGAAGTCAGACGACGCGAAATTGATAGACATAACAATGTTGGGATATCCCATTTTCTGCCACAGCTTGTTCTGACGGCAGCCTTCTTTCAGCACGAAATCGCTTATCTTGCCGATAAGGTGCGAGCTTTCCGCAACGGGTACGAAAGCGTCAGGACAGACGATCGTTCCGTCAGGCTTTATCCAGCGGATAAGAGCCTCAACGCCCATTATTTTGCCTGTTGCAAGGTCAATCTTAGGCTGATAGAACAGTTGCAGCTCGTTGTTTTCAATAGCGAGGGCGAGCGATTTTTCAAGCTCGGTCGTGCCTATGATAGAGTCATGCATACTCGGCTCGTAGGCGCATATGCTGCCCTGAGTGTTTGTACCCGTTTTTAGCGCGAATTCCGCGTGTTCGAGGACATCGAGGAAAGAATCTCCGTCATCGGGCATTTTCGAGTAGCCTGCCGAGCAGCTAAGACTGAGCGAGGCGAGTTCGTCTACCGCGAGCTTGTCGAATTCGTCCTGAATCGACTTGACCGTTCTTGTCGGCAGTTCGCTGTCGCCGTAGTCGCGGAGAATGAGCGCGAAATTGTCGCCGCTGATCCTTGCCGCAAGACTGCCGGGGGTGACGAATTTATAGAGAATGTGCGCAAAATCGCGCAGGACATTGTTGCCGTTAGTATAACCGCAAGTATCGTTGATTATGTGGAATCTGTCGATATCAAGAACAATTATCCAGTAGGAATAATTGAGCATACGGCAGGTCTCGTAGATCTCCTTGCCGACACCGACAAGCTTGTTGCGGTTGGCAATTTCGGTTATTTCGTCTATGTAAGCCAGTCTCTCGATGAGAATGTCCTTTTCGTGTTCCTGAGTGACATCAAGGATAGCTCCGCCAAAGAGCGGGAGAGTGTTTTCCGTGCCTGCGATCGACTTGTATCTGTATGAATACCAGCGGAATGTTCCGTCAGCGGACTTGAATCTGATATCAATGCATTTCACGTTTTCGTAGTCCTCGGATTTGACGGCGGTGTCGAACTGCATACGGTCGTTCGGGTGAATGAGCATATGAAGGTCGCGCAGAGATATGCTGTTGCTTTTTAGTCCGAGCATTTTCACAAGTTCGGGTGAAGCACGGAAAAGCTGTCGGTCGGTCGTCATAAGCATACCGATCTCGGCAAGCTCCATTGACGAGTTGAAGAAATCGTTTGCGCTTGCAAGGTTAGTTTTCATTTTTTTCAGCTCTGTGAGGTTGAACCCCGTGCTGACGTAAATGGAACATTTCTTGCCCTTTCTGACGAGCGAGGTGCTCCATGCAATGCTTGTGATAGTGCCGTCAGCGTTCTTGAAACGCGATTCGTATGAGCTGCTGTTTATTATCTCGTCAAGAACATTGCTGTCAGGAGCGCAAAGACCGAACGCTTTGAGGACTCCTGATTTCTTGTACGAGCTGCTTTTGGGGACTCCGAGGAGGTCACGCAGCTTTTTGTTTATAAAAATGTAGGAGAAGTCGTCCGCCCAGATTATCATTTCGGTATTGAGATCCTCTGTGACATCTGTCAGTTCGTTCCTGTCGAGAGAGGTTCTCTTTTTCTTGTACATCCAGCCTGCGATTGCGAGAATGATAGACATAAACAGCATGGTGGATATATATATAATAAGAGTAGCGGCAGCATACTCCGGATTTAAGAGGCATTGTGCCAATATGAGCGCAGTTGAAATTGTGATTATAATAGCTGCAGCAAGAGGGTTGAATGACTTCGTAGCGACCGACTCCTTTCCAACGTAGCACTTTAATGATATTATAGCAAAATTGACCGAAAATGTCAATGAAAAAATTAAGGGCGAGTAACATTTTATATAAATATGACATAAAAGCTGAAGAAAAATTCACAAATCGTATAATAATAAGGCAATGCCTTGCAGAGCCGGACAGCAGGAAAAATTCGCGGTCGGTCAATGAAAAAGGTGATATTGCGAATATATGGTGTCGAAGCCGTGAAAATTGAAAAATGGTGGTTGCTTTATTCGGGGCGATGTGTTATAATGTATGCGTAAAATCAGATAAATCGGCGCAGTATGCGCTTTAACGGAGGTAATTATGGCACATATTTTGATTGTTGACGACGAGGTGAATATCCGTAAGGTGGTACGGGAATATGCTGAATTTGAGGGCTATGAGGTCACCGAGGCTGAAAACGGTATGGAGGCGGTCAATCTCTGCCACGACAATGACTATGATCTTATTATAATGGACGTGATGATGCCGAGACTTGACGGCTATTCAGCCTGCAAGGAGATACATAAAACCAAGAATATCCCGGTGATAATGCTTTCCGCACGAGGTGAGGAATACGACAAGCTTTTTGGCTTTGAAATAGGCGTAGACGACTATGTTGTAAAGCCATTTTCGCCGAAGGAACTCATGGCGAGAGTCAAGGTCGTGCTCAAGCGCGGCAAGACCGCAGAGGAGACTTCCAAGTCCGATAAGTACACCTTTGAAGGACTTGAAATTGACATTACGGGCAGAGAGGTTTACGTTAACGGCAAGAAGGCTTCCATGACGCCCAAGGAGTACGATCTGCTCTTTTATCTGGTGAAAAACAAGAACATCGCCCTCACAAGAGACAAGCTTCTCGAAGAAGTATGGGGCTACGATTTCTTTGGTGACGACAGAACCGTTGATACTCACATAAAAATGCTGCGAAACAGCCTTGGCGAGTACAGAAAGTTCATAGTCACCCTGAGAGGAATGGGATACAAGTTTGAAGCCAATTAAAAAAATAAGAAGCGCCGACAGTCATATGCCGCTGCAATTCAAGATATGGATGTACTTTATAGTTTTCACTATCATGGTTTTTGTACTGTTGTGGCTGTTTCAGATCCTCTTTCTTGAAAATTTTTACGAGCGCATGAAAACCCGCGGTGCTGCGGAGAGTGCGCGTTCGATTTCGGATTCCTACGAGAAACTCGACACTGAGGAACTTAGCGACCTTATAGACAAAGTAGCGATTGAAAACGACCTCTGCGTTGAGATACTTGACCGCTACGGACGCTCCGTTTATTCGCGCAAGGTGCTCGGAGACTGCCTTATTCACGGCAGAGAAAACAGCACTTACATTTATGTGCAGATGATATCCGAGAGCAATGACCATATCATTAAGTATAAGATAAAAAATCCGCGCAGCAACTATGATATGCTTCTTTACGGCTGTACGCTCGGCGACAGCGATAATCCCGACGGATACCTGCTGCTGAACTCGGCTCTTGTGCCGGTCGGCTCAACAGTTTCGATAATCAAGCGACAGCTTATGCTGATCTCGGCTTTGCTGATAGTGGTGGCATTCATTATTTCGCTTTTCCTTGCGCGGAGGATCGCGCGTCCTATTGACAGGATAACGAAATCGGCTGAGAATCTCGCAAAGGGTGACTTCAACACGACTTTTGACGGACGAGGCTACCTTGAGGCGAAAAAACTCGCTGATACGCTTACTTACGCCGAAAAGGAGCTTTCACGCGTAGATACGATGCAGCGTGACCTTATCGCGAATGTGTCGCATGACCTGCGCACACCGCTCACGATGCTGAAAGCCTATGCGGAGATGATACGCGATCTATCAGGGGATAATCCTGTGAAGCGAAACGAGCACCTCGAAATAATCATCAACGAGACCGACAGGCTCTCCGCAATGGTAAACGATATTCTTGACCTTTCCAAGCTTGAAAGCGGACGGCAGAAACTCGAACCGACAAGCTTTGGCATAAGGGGAAAATTGAGCGAGATAATCGACCGTTTCAAGGGCGTTTCCGAGAGAATGGGTTACAATATCCACTTCACTCCCGATGAGGAGCGGACGGTTTGCTGCGATGTTGTGAAGATAGAGCAGGTCATCTACAACCTTATTAACAACGCCATAAACTACACCGGCGATGATAAGCAGGTTTATGTCAGACAGATAAATCAGCCTGACGGAGTACTTATCGAGGTGGAAGATACGGGTGACGGTATCGAGGAGGAGAAGATAAAGCTCATTTTCGATAAGTACTACCGCTCGGAGAATCACAAGCGCGAAGTTGTGGGTACGGGTCTCGGACTTTCGATAGTCAAAGCAGTACTCAAACTGCACGGTTATGATTACGGAGTAAGGAGCACGCTCGGCAAGGGTTCGGTTTTCTGGTTCAAGATAAGTGACCCTGAATAACCTGTATTTTATTGGATTGTGAAAAAGTAACAATTAAATAAACTTAAACGAGCGAAAATTCTACACTTAAAATTGCTGTTATTTCACACAAAATACATAAATTATTGTTATAATATAATTGCTGAGGGAGAGATCCCGAAGCTGATATTCATAGTAATTTATTGTTTACCCCAACAATAAATTATCAATCCCCAATAATCCCTATATCATGGCAGATGAGCTTCCTTCGCAGGGGGCTCGTTTGTTTTATACGGATATTTTTCAGTCAAAATCACACTATCTTGCTTATAAAATATTTCCCGTCAGAGTCTCTCCGCAGTCAGCAGGTAAAAAATCTCTGCATAAAAATATACGGAGGGTATTGACAAAGTATGATATGTGGTGTATAATACTAACATAACCTTATCAAGAGCGGCGGAGGAAACAGGTCCTGTGAAGCCCGGCAACCTGATTTATCAAGGTGCTAAATCCTGCGGTTTTATCCGGAAGATGAGGATTTCTTAATGAATCGTAACGCTCCGGAAGGAGCGTTTTTTTATTTCCAAGGAGGTATTTTTATGAGCAGACATTTTTTCACATCTGAATCTGTTACCGAGGGACATCCCGATAAGATATGCGATCAGATCTCAGACGCGGTCCTCGATGCTATACTTGAACAGGACAAGCTCGGCAGAGTTGCCTGCGAGACTGTTGTTACAACAGGAATGATCATGTGCATGGGCGAAATTTCGACTACTGCTGACGTTGATATCCCGAAGATAGCACGTCAGGTCGTTATCGACATCGGCTACGACAGAGCAAAGTACGGCTTTGACGGACACACTTGCTCGGTCCTCACAACTATAGACGAGCAGTCCGCTGATATCGCTATGGGCGTTAACGAGGCTTACGAGTACAGAGAAGAAAACAACGAGGACGACGGACTCTCAAACGGCGCAGGAGATCAGGGTATCATGTTTGGTTTTGCCTGCGATGAGACTCCCGAACTTATGCCTCTGCCTATCTCGCTTGCTCACAAGCTTTCTCTCAAGCTTACAGAAGTGAGAAAGGACGGTACGCTCCGTTATCTTCGTCCCGACGGTAAGTCACAGGTAACAGTTGAATATGATGACGGCAAGCCCGTAAGAGTTGACGCTGTTGTTATTTCTTCACAGCATTCCGCAGATATTTCCCTTGAACAGCTCCGCAAGGACATCGAGGAGTTTGTTATCCGCGCTGTGATCCCCGCAGACCTTATGGACGAGAACACCAAGTTCTTCATCAATCCCACAGGACGTTTTGTTGTAGGCGGCCCTCAGGGAGACAGCGGTCTCACAGGCAGAAAGCTTATCGTTGATACGTACGGCGGATATTCGCGTCACGGCGGCGGTGCTTTCAGCGGCAAGGATCCGACAAAGGTTGACAGAAGTGCTGCATATGCTGCACGTTACATTGCAAAGAACATCGTTGCGGCAGGTCTTGCTTCAAAGTGCGAGGTTCAGCTCTCTTACGCTATCGGCGTAGCTAAGCCTATCTCAATTCTTATTGATACATTCGGTACGGGCAAGGTTGACGAGGACAAGCTTTCGGAGGCTGTTTCAAAGGTATTCGACCTTCGTCCTGCTGCTATTATCGAAATGCTTGACCTCAGAAAGCCCCAGTACAGACAGCTTGCGGCTTATGGTCACATGGGACGAGAAGACCTCGGCGTTGCATGGGAAAAGACCGACAAGGCTGACGCTATCAAGGCGGCTCTTGCATAAGTTATGGCTGAGGTCAAGAATTACGCCGAGATCAGATTCACCAATCCGATCTTTATCGACATTTTCAGTAAATTTGCCGATAATTCGGTTATGGCGGGAATAGTTTCGGAAAACGGTGAAATTGAGCTGCGATTCGATAATACGGACGTTCCGATCGGTAAGCCCTCCTGTTGCGAGCATATTCTCAGTATTTTATATGCGCTCATGGAGAGCAATCCGCAGACGGACATCGGCAGGATATACATGGAGAATCAGACAGCAATACTCCGCGAGACTGTCAGCAGACTTGCACAGCTTCTCAGCGGATTCAGCATGGTAAAGCTTTCGGTGTTTACGGCTGAAAAGCGCACGGACTTCACGCTTTCGCAGACCAGAACCACCACAAAACAATAAAGGAAAATTAAGATCCTCCCTGTTTCGTGAAGAAAGGGGGAGGATCTTTGTCAGTATGAGTAACCGGGACTTGCAGAGCCGGAGAGCAGGTTGAGTTCGCGCATGGAGACTGCTCCGCCTATGCCTGTTATTATATGGTCAATGAGCGTGATATCGAGGCTTTCAAGAACTGAATCTATCCTGCGTGTTGAGGAAATGTCAGATTCGGACGGTGAAGGCGAACTGTTCGGGTGATTGTGCGCGATAAAAATATAGTCGGCGTTGTTGTTTATCGCGAATTCGATTATGCTTCTGCATGAGGAATCTATTCTCGCTCCTGTTCCGCCTGTGATAATTCCGAAGGAAGTTATGCGCAGCTTTTCGTTTACTGTAACAGCCGCAAGCTGTTCGTTGGTGCTGCCCATAAAGCGTGAAGTGAAGTACTCCTTTGCCCTGTTAGCAGTTTTGAGTGTGCGAAACCTGCTTACTTCCGCCGAACGGACGACAGCGAGGCGGGATATGGCTTTGAGCAGGACGGCTGTCTGTTCGGAAACTCCGCCGCAGTTCATGAGAAGATAAGGGTCGGAGTCGGCAAGTGAGCTGAAACTTCCGTAATCCTGCGTAAGGGTCTGTGCCAACTGCGTGAAATCGCCTTTTTCCGAGTACGAAAGGAGCAAAGCGGTTATTTCCTGACTGTCAAGCCCCTCAAGCCCTTTTTCAGCGTATTTTCGCCGCAGTTCGGCTTTAAGCTGCCTGAGCTGTTCCTTATCCATTACCTGAACCTCCCTCAAAGCTGAATGCGCCGTTTTTGCGCATGGAAAAGCACTTTCCGCTGCCTTGTATCACGGAATCTGTAAACTCGATCGATAACTGCTGTGCAAGCTGGGCGAATAATCGGGTGACAGCATAGTCCTCATCGGTTGGCAGGGGATAGCTGTGCGGGTGATTGATTCCGACAGCAATGCGGCTTGTGTGGTTGGCAAGGAGAATTTCTGTCAGCCGTCTCCGCGAGACTGCTCCGCTAAGAAGCTCGTCCGTGGGGATACTAACGGGAGTATCTGCTGCGCCCGAGCAGAGAATACAGCACAGGTTTGCGTCAGAATCCGCGAAATATCGGCAAAAGTAGCTTTCGATACCGTCAAGCGAGCGTATCGGTACATCTGAACGCGAGCGGCTGAGATAGTTCAGCGAAAGGTCGTCAAGAAGCTTTAAAAACAGCGCGGCTTCCGAGCCGATTCCTTTAGCGGATTCAAGATCGCTGCGCTTAGCTTCGATCACCGAGACAAGACTGCCGAATTTGTTGATAAGTTCGTGCGCCAGATCGTTGGTGTTTACAACGGGACGGACGTAAAACAGCAGAAGTTCAAGCAGTTCGTGCTCATAAAAATTTTCGGGCGTTGAGGAGAGAAATCTCTTGCGCATTCTTCCGCGGTGTCCCGAGTGTTGGTTTTTAGGCGGCATTGTATCACCTCTTTGTATAAAATAGTGTAGCCTTTGAGAAAATTTGCAGCATGATAGTGCATATATCAGCGGCGACTGATAATATCGCAGGGAAAAAAGGTTCAAAAGTACATATTTGTCAGTATTGACTTGGTGAATAGCACATGATATAATTAAATCAGATAAAAAGTACGCAGTTTATTTGGATTTGGAGGAATACTTATGAGATTCAAAAAATTTATCAGCGGACTTACCTCTCTCGCCCTTTCACTTTCGGCTTTTGCCGGAGCAGGGCTTACAAGGTTTGCTGATAATACCGCGGCAAATGCCGCAGCAACAGACTGGAAGTTCGATTTCGGAGGCGGAGGAACTGCAAGCGGCTACACGGGAGTTTCCGCTGCCGACACCTATGATTCGGGCAAGGGCTACGGTTTCACCGGCAGCGTTTCAAATGTTTCCGCAAGCGGCAGCGGTGCGCTCAGTGACGCTGTAAGATTCACAGGCGGAACATTCAGCGTTGACCTGCCGAAAGGTCTGTATCAGGTCACGGTAACTACCGGCGACAGTCCGCGAACAACTATCAACATCGAGGGTATGCCGCAGATGATGAACCTCACGGGAAACAATGCCGTTGAGAGCATTCAGATACCCGTCACGGACGGAAAGCTGGAAGTAGCGGCGGTTGCCGGAATGAACAACGCTCAGTACACGATCTCTGCGCTTGAGATAACGCAGATCAACACGACCGGCGAAATGAAGCCTACTGTCTGGATATGCGGAGATTCCACCGTTGCCAACTATTACAACACAGCCGATACCTCACAGCACGGCTGGGGACAGTATCTCAAAGACTATATCAACACCAACGTTTTTGAGGTCAGAAATCAGGCAACAAGCGGTCAGTACGCAAAAGGCTTTGTTGATGCAGGACAGTTCAAGCCGATAGAAGCCTACGGCAAGGCAGGCGATTACTACATCATCTCTATAGGTATCAATGATACCAATTACTCAAACGCAGACGAGTATTACACGACTGTAACAAGCATGGTCAAAACCGCAAAATCAAAGGGCATGAACGTTATCCTCGTAAAGCAGCAGGGCAGACACGGCGACCTTAACAGAAACCCAAAGCTTGGGGGAAGATGGTTCGGCGGACAGCTTGATACTATCGCTTCCGAGCAGAATGTTCAGGTCATTGATCTGTTTACGGCTTGGCAGGACTTTGGTATCAGTATCGGCGGATATGACGCTATGACGGAATACTATGCAGCAAACGACGACCTTCACCAGAGTGCAAAGGGTGCGCAGAAGAACGCCGAGCTTGCACAGAGCCTAATGAAGATCGGCGATACCGAAATGGACACAAGCAAGATATACACGTTCAAGAATACCAACAGCGGTCTTGTAATGGATATCGTTAACGGCAAAATGGAGGATGGTTCAAACGTCCAGCAGTGGGGCTCAAACGGACTCTCGTGTCAGCAGTGGACTCTAACACCTTTCATGAACGGAACTACCTATTACTATGTTCGTTCCGTTGCCGATCCGAACTATGTTCTCAAGGCAATGTCAAATGCTCAGGGCGGAAATATTGAAATAGTTCCTTATTCTGGCAGCGACAGCATGATGCTTTTCCAGTTCACAAAAATCGGTGACGGCTCGTACTATATTTCGACCCGAGCTTCCCGAGATGCCTGCTTTGTTGAAGTAAGCGGTGCAAGTATGGAAAGCGGTGCGAATGTTCAGCAATGGGGAAATACCTACAATAAGTGTCAGAACTGGCAGGCTGTAACAGTTACCACCACCGCGACAACCACAACAACTACTACAACCACGACAACATCTGCCGCACCGGTGACTTCAACGACCTCGGCAGTTCCCGCTGAAAGAGTAATTATAAAGTACCCGGGCGATGCTAACGACGATAATACTGTCGATGTGGCAGATGCGGTTATGATACTACAGTGTATTTCCAATAAGGACGTTTACGGCGTTGACGGAAGCAACATTGAGTTTCGTATTACCGAGCAGGGTATGATAAATGCCGATGTTACGGGAAATAATGACGGTGTTACGGCTCTGGACGCGCAGTTCGTTCAGATGTACTGCGCTAAGCTGGTCGAACTTCCGCCTATCGAGTACGGCGATATCCCCGAAACCACAACTACTGCCGCCGATCCGTATGCTGGCTATTACTTCGCAGTTGATCAGACGTGGGAAAGCGGTGTTGCTGAGAATACCAATTCGGGATTTACCAAGACCGAGGCTTCAATGGGCAAAAGTGATAACACGGGTTACGTTAACCTTGAAAATGCAGTCGGCAGCAACATCACCTTTACGGTAAATGCCGAAAAATCCGGCAATTACATGACTCATATCAGATTTGCAAACGGCTCGGCTGCTGACAGAAAGATGAAAGTCTTTGTAAACGGTGATACCAACACATTCTGGTTACAGTCCTTTACAGGCACAGGTGCTTGGACGGCTTGGAACGAATTCGGACTCGTTCTTCCGCTTAAAGAAGGTCTGAATCCTATCAAGTTTGAGTCGGCTGTTGCAGAGGGCGGCCCTAACCTTGATTACATTACTATCACTCTCACAGATGAGCCTATCGGCGAAACCTATGACCCGAACAAGTACGAGCAGGAGATTGACGCAAGCAAGCCTGCACTCTATCTCGCAGGTGACTCCACTTGTATGTACTACAGCGCAAGCAAGCAGAACGCAAACGGCGGCCCGATACAGGGCTGGGGCTACTATCTCGCGGATTACTTTACGGAAGATGTGAATATCTACAATCACGCTATTGCAGGCAGAAGCTCGAAGAAGTTTTACGATGAGGGCAGATTCACAACGATAGCAAACAGCCTCAAAAAGGGCGACTATGTTATGATACAGTTTGCGATAAATGACGCAGGAGCTTCAAACGCTGACAGATATGCTCCTGTTTGCGGAAACGTTGACGCTCCGACAGCAGGCTCATACGAATGGTACATGACGGAATTCATCAAGGCAACTCTGGAAAAGGAGGCAACTCCCATTCTGATGTCGTGTACGTTAAGTGCAAAGTCCTACTCCAACGGCAGTTTCAGCACAAGCTATGGCAATTACAGTCAGGCTTGCAGGGATCTTGCGGCAAAATACTCCGTTCCGTACATTGATGTGAACGGGATCATGGCAGATCACTACAATTCAGTCGGCTATGACACTGCCGTTTCCTACCACATGGCGGGAGCAGTTTCAGGTTCGACGGACTACACGCACTTTAATGAGGGCGGAGCAAAAGTCATTGCAGGTCTTATTGCAAATGCTGTCAAGTCGCAGAAAATAGGCGGACTCAGCGAATATGTAAAGTAGGGACTGCGATAATATATGGATCATGAAAGAGGGCGGCTGCCGAGTGCAGCTCCCTCTTTTTCATTATATCACAGTGCCAAATGTTTATCAACACACGGAACAAAAAACGTTTCACCCGAGAGCCACATCGAGTATCATCATTGCGGTAAAGCCGACTGCAAAGGCAATTGTTCCCGAATCCGACTGCTCTGCGGACGATATCTCGGGGATAAGTTCCTCGACAACTACATATATCATTGCACCTGCTGCGAAACTCAGGCAATAGGGCAGGGCGGGGATAATAAGTCCTGCGGCGAGTATCGTGAGTACTGCTCCGACAGGCTCTATAGCGCCCGACAGCGCTCCGAGTATGAAAGCTTTCGGTTTGCTCACTCCCTCAGCGTGAAGCGGAAGTGAAATGATAGCGCCCTCGGGAAAGTTCTGTATGGCTATTCCGACAGCGAGCGCGATCGCCGCCGCGTAGGTCACTTCCGAGTTACCGTAACGCAGTCCTGCAAAAACCGCTCCGACAGCCATTCCCTCGGGGAGATTATGGAGCGTAACTGCAAGTATCAGCATTGTGCTCGGCGAGAGGTGAGTTTTTATTCCCTCCGCCTTTGTGCTGAATTTATGAATGTGGGGGATAAGCTTGTCGAGAATGAGCAAAAATGCTATTCCTGCCATGAATCCGCAGGCTGCGGGAATGAAGGCGAGCCTGCCGAGTTTTTCCTCTGATTTGCTTATTGCAGGCAAAAGCAGACTCCACACGCTTGCGGCGGTCATGACTCCGGCGGCGAAACCTGTTAATATGCAGATGACAGCCTTGTCAAAGTTTTTTTTCATAAGAAAGACGCACGCTGCACCGAGTATCGTTCCGAGAAAGGGGATAAGGACTCCCTTTAAAATATCAGACATTGCAGAGCTCCTTTCAAAACTATTCTCATTTCTGTAAAGCCGCCGTTTGGTTGAACGGCGTTCATTAACAGTATACACAAAAGCTTGAAAAAGAGTTCCGTTAAATAATAATGGGATTCTAGGTCGTGTTGACACTAAGCCCAACAACGCATCTTTTCGGCAAAATTTCACGC